>JADMIO011124116.1_pt1 | contig 73350 bp, 67 predicted proteins | sample 8958161 | NCBI WGS metagenome assembly JADMIO01 (sample SAMN16585339, study PRJNA669376) | soil metagenome | isolation source: Crop rotation soil | place: USA: Cullars Rotation, Alabama | collected 2011
CGCGACTTCAAGTCACGTGAATTCCAAGCTTCGGATCCCACTGTGCTGGAAAGGGAGCGCCGGCCGCTTCGCGTTCGCGATCCGCGGGCTCCGACTCGGACTGCTCAAAGCGTACCGACTCGTAGAGCGACTCCCCGGTCGCGCCCGCCGCCGCAGGGAAATCCCAGAGGCCCTGATGGTCGTCGCGATAGGCCGGCTCGACGACGTAGGTGCGTGGATTGAACTGCACCCGCATCTGCCCGAGATCGTTGCCGAGAAGGCCGCCGATGCTCCGGCTGATCGCCGGGTCGCTCCAGTGCACGCGCTCGGTAAAGAACAGGTCACGGCCCTTGTTCACCCAGGCATGGGTGTCGAAATAGGTCGGATCGAGCAGCGCGCGGGCGAGCCGCGCCATCAGCGCTGGCGCGGTGACGACACCGCTCGCGTCGGCGAGATGAAACGGCAGCCAGAAACGGCGCAGGCCGGGAAAGCGGCCGATCGCCAGCTGCTCGACGCGAGCATCCTCGATGAGCGAAACGAGTGCAATCTGCACTGGCTTGAGGCTGCCGAGCTGAAATTTTTCCGCAGCGCTGAACTGGAAATGCGCGAGCACGTGCGCCAGGGCCGCGCGGAACAAGTCCTTGCCACTTTGCCCGTCGACGCCGCGGGAGGATTGCGGCACGCGGATCACGCCGTTGCTGAAACAAGGGCGCCGCGGCGTGTCGAAACCTGCTGCCGGCAGCGTCCGAACCGGCGGCGTCACGTGCCACAGCGCGGCGATGAAGGCCTTGAGCTCGCGCTCGACATCGGTGAAGGCGACACTGTCGGCCCCGTGCTCGATCGCATGCAGCGCCTGCGTGTCGAGCAGTGCGAAGAATCTCAGGCGGCGTTCGGGATCGTTTTCGGCGGCGCGAATTCCGCCAAGCGCCCAGGTCTCGAAAGAGCGAAGATCGAGGCTATCGAGTACGCGCCCGGAGCGCTCGAGCAGCAGGCCGACGGATTCCGGCGCCGTTTCTGCGATGCGCCTGATCACCCGCAGCCATTCGGCAAAGCTCTGCGGCGTACCGAGCCGGCGCGCAGCATGAGGCGCCGCGACGAACAGCGCGAGCGCCGCGTTGCCGCCGGCAATCTCGGCCAAGTCAGGGGCCTGGGCCGCCAACTCCGCGACCGCTTGCGGCCCGGCCGCGGCGGCGACCAACGGCGAATTTCGCAGAAAGGCGATGGCGGCGTTCGAGCCGACACGGGCAGCAATGTCGCGGCAGCCGGCGACCCAGTCGGCGAGCAGCCCCGGCGGCATGCTCGCGCGCGCCTGGCGCCACACCAGTTCGAGCGTCCCCGCAATTTCCGGCTGGTCGGCGAAAGTCGCGATCAGGGTTTGCTGCTGCTCGGAAAGGCTCCTGGCCATGGACCGTCAAATCGAGGCTGTGATGGCTGCCGTGAGCGCGCCCCTGATATCGGCGTCGTCGGTGATCGGCAACACCAGCGCGATCTGACAGGCGGCCTCGATCGAGACGCCATGGGCGATGAGCCGGCCGGCCTGGATCAGCATACGTGTCGAAGCGCCCTCGTCGAGACCGTGACCCTTAAGATTGCGCGAACGCTGCCCGATCGCCATCAGCTTGTCGGCCACCGCGGGCTCGATGCCGGCCTCATGCGCCACGATCTCGGCCTCGATGGCGGCCGGCGGATAGCCAAAATCCATCGCGCCGAAGCGTTGCTTGGTCGATTCCTTGAGGTCCTTGAGGACGCTCTGGTAGCCGGGGTTGTAGGAGATCACGAGCTGGAAATCGGGATGGGCACGCACGAGCTCGCCGCGCTTCTCCAGCGGCAGCACGCGGCGGTCGTCGGTGAGCGGGTGGATGACGACGGTCGTGTCCTGGCGGGCCTCGACGATCTCGTCGAGATAGCAGATGGCGCCGTGGCGCACCGCGATCGTCAGCGGACCGTCATGCCAGACCGTTCCCTGCGCGTCGAGCAGGTAACGCCCGACCAGATCGGACGCGGTCATGTCCTCGTGGCACGCAACCGTCACCAGCGGGCGCTCGAGCTTCCAGGCCATGTACTCGACGAACCGCGTCTTGCCGCAGCCGGTCGGACCCTTGAGCATGATCGGCATGCGTTCGGCATAAGCCGCCATGAACAGGCGCACTTCATCGCCGATAGCGCGGTAATACGGCTCCTCGCCGATCCTGAAGTCGTCGAGCTCCATTCTGCTAGAACCTATAGACAAAGCGCGCGCCCTTGTCGCGACCTCCAGTCCCTCCCCCGCAAACGAGGGAGGGTCGGGGGGCGAAAAAGAGCGCCGCTGCTTTGCGGGCGCCGCGCGTCAGCGATGCGCCGCGGCCTTCTGGTTCGGAATGCCTTCGATCGGGCATTCCTCGGTTCCGACGGTCGAACGCGTGAGCGCCTCGACCATGGTGCGGGTGCCTTCGGGATCGGTGATCCACTTCTTGTAGAAGTCGTACGGGCAGATCGCCTCGCCGCGCACGTCCTCGCGGGAATTAATCTTGCCGGTATAGCCGCGATGCACCAGCTTGAAGAGGTGGTTCTGCGCTTGGAGATTGCGGCGCGCATCGCGGATCAGCGATTTCGAGAGCTGGGCGTACTGAATTCCCATGTCCTCCTCGCCGCACTCGCCGAGCGTGCGGCCGTCGAAGCCGATAATCGCCGAGTGGCCGAAATAGGAGTAGACGCCGTCGAAGCCGGATGCGTTCGCCACCGCGACGTAGACGTTGTTGGCCCAGGCCATGGCCTTCGCCATCAGCACCTGCTGGTCCTTGGCCGGATACATGTAGCCCTGACAGCGCACGATGAGCTCGGCGCCTTTCATCGCGCAGTCGCGCCAGATCTCGGGATAGTTGCCGTCATCGCAGATGATGAGGCTGGTCTTTAGTCCCTTAGGGCCTTCAGACATGTAGGTGCAATTGCCCGGATACCAGCCTTCGATCGGCACCCACGGCATGATCTTGCGATACTTCTGAACGATCTCGCCCTTGTCGTTCATCAGGATCAGCGTGTTGTAGGGCGCCTTGTTCGGATGATCCTCGTGCCGTTCGCCGGTCAGCGAGAACACGCCCCACACCTTCGCCTTCTTGCACGCGTCGGAGAAGATCTTGGTCTCCTCGCCGGGCACGCTCGAGGCGGTCTCGTACATCTCCTTCGAGTCGTACATGATGCCGTGGGTGCTGTATTCCGGGAAGATCACCAGGTCCATGCCCGGCAGGCCGATCTTCATGCCGACGAGCATCTCGGCGATCTGACGGGCATTGGCCAACACCTCCGCCTTGGTGTGGAGCCGCGGCATCTTGTAGTTGACGACGGCTACGCCGACCGTGTCGTTACTGCTGCTGATATCACCGTGAAGCATGTGGATCTCCTAATCGCTGGACTATCGCCCTCGCGCCCTCTCGCTGTTGTTGGTTGGCCCGGCGGCACCTGCGCCCTTCGCCACCCGCCAGAGCAGCCGAGTGCCGAAACGCACAAAAAAGCCCGCTTCGCCACGGCCGTGGTCGTAGCGGGGCATCGTTGCCCATTGAGATTTTCATGCGGCGCCGCTGCCGCGCCCCAAAGTTGAGGAGCCAGCAAAAACGCTAACCGAGAATGTCATGCGAGTCAATGATAGCGGCCGCCACCGCCCCGACCGAAACACGCTGGCTCATGGCTTGCCGGCGCATGAAATGATACGCGGCTTCCTCGTCGAGATTGCGCTTTTCCATGAGAATGTTTTTGGCGCGCTCGACGCTGCGGAAGGAGCGCAGCGTCTCGTCGAGTTTGTCGATTCGCCCCCGCAGCCGCTGCTCGTAGAGGAACTGTGCGCGCGCGACGGCGAGGCTGGTCAGCACCGTCCCGGTGGTGAATGGCCGGTGCAGCACTGCGTGCGGGGCGCAATTGCGCAAAAGCTTGAGCGGCGGCATCTGCACTGCCGGCGTCACAACCACCAGGGCCGCGAGTGGCTGCCCTGGAACCCAGGGCAGGCATTGCGGCAGCTCGGGCGTGAGCTCGCAGAACATGACGTCGACGCCGTCCGGCAGGCGCGGCGGCAGCGGCCAGAGGCGACGCACGCCGCTGCGCGTCCGCAACAGCTCCCGGGCGAGCATGTCGCCTTCCTCGTCGCGGGGTACGGCGACGACGATTTCCAGGGAAGATATCTCGGCCGCGGCACCGGCCGGCTCACGCTCTCGCGCCGAGGCGACCTCGCCCGCGGCCCGCTGTCGCGGGTCTTTCATCGCCCGGCCGCCAGCGCGCTCACGGCGCCACGTCCGATGAGGAATGGATCAGCCCAGACCGGCATCGCCGATTGCTGCATGATCTCGAACTGGCCGCTGCGGTCGACGCGGCCGATGCGCGACCACAGATTGGTGTGGCTCGTGGCGGCGCTGACCGAGATGCGGCCCTGCGGCGCGTCGAAATCAGAACCCAGAACGCACTGCTTGATCAGGTCGGTGTCGAGCGAATTCGTCTGTACCAGCGCGTTGGCAAAGAGGTGCACCTGAAAATAGGCCGCCTCCGCGCACATGTTGGTCGGCTCGTCCTCGCCGTAACGTGCCTTGTAGCCCTTGACGAAGCAGTTGTTGCGTTCGCCGCTGACTGACTGGAAATAGGGAGCCGCGGTGATGTGACCGGCGGCGATATCGTAGCCCATGGCGCGGACTTCCGATTCGGTGGTGGTGAGGCTCGCGATCGGCGTCACCCTGGCGTCAAGGCCCGCCTCGACGAACGCCTGGTAGAGATAGATGGTCGAATAGCCCACCACCGTTGAGAAGATGACGTCGGCGCCGGCATTCCTGATCTCGCGCATGACCGGACCGAAATCGTTCCGCTTTGAGCGCAGATCGAGATAGGTCTCGCCAACCACCGTGCAGCCGCGCCTGCGCAGCAGGTCGCGCATCACCCGATTGGATTCACGCGGATAGACATAGTCCGAGCCGATGAAATAGAACCGCGAACCATACGTACGGCTGAGATACGAAGAAAGCGCGACGCTGTTCTGGTTCGGCGCTGCGCCGGTGTAGATGACGTTCGAGGAGAATTCGAAGCCTTCGTAGAGCGTCGGATACCACAGCAAACCGTTGAGCCGTTCGACGACTGGCAGGACTGCCTTGCGGCTGCTCGAAGTGTAGCAACCGAAGATCATGTTGATGCCGTCCTCGATCATCAGCCGCTTGGCGCACAGCGCATAGGCTTGGGCGTCGGACTGGGGATCGTAGATCACCGGCACGAGCTCCCGGCCGTTCACGCCGCCCGAGCGGTTGATCTCGTCGATTGCGAGCAGCGTCGCCCGCAGCTGGGTCTCCTCGATGACGGCCATCACGCCGGTCTGCGAGAACAACACTCCGACCCGCCACGACTCAGACGCAACTTCCTGGCACCGCGTCACAGCACCTCCTTGATCAAGCAGGGCATCGCTGACGCATCGAGGGCACCGTGCCATACTTGTGGCTTGCCGCGACGGAGTAAATGCCGTTCACGAGGGCATGGCAAGCGCACTGCCCTGTTTTTCGCCATGCAGGAATGATGCCAGCGGGCGGCGCCGCAGTCCCGAAGCTTCGGCCGGCCTGCGAGCAATCGGGCTATCCAGGCTCGCTTACGAGTAGCGGCGCAAACTGAAAGTTGCGGCTACCAGATCCGCTCGCTCGCAGGGAGTATTTCGAGCGCATCTATTCCGTCTGACCGTCTCAAACAGCCAGATGTCGCTGTACCACCTCCGGCGTTAGTTCGCCGACATCGCCGTTCGCTACGATCCGGCCGGTGTCCAAAATGGCGAATTTCTGGGTTATGGCGCGAACGAAGTCCAAATTCTGCTCGACGAGGAGAACCGCGCAATTGCGTTCCGCGGGAATGCGCTTGATAATCGGTTCGATCTCCTCGACTACCGACGGCTGCAGTCCTTCCGTCGGCTCATCCATGAGCAGCAGTTTCGGCTCCTGGACCAGCGCCCGCGCAATCGCGAGCTGCTGTTGCTGCCCCCCCGAAAGCGTGCCGCCTTTTTGCCCGACGACCGGCTTTAGCGCGGGAAAGTAGTCGAACACGAAGCTCGGCACTTTCTTGGGCTTGCCCTTGCCGAGCAGGGCGACGTAGATGTTTTCGGCAACCGTGATGTCGGGAATGATATCCCGGCCCTGCGGCACGTAGCTGATGCCGAGCCAAGTCCGGCGGTGCGATTTGAGCTGGGCGATCTCGGTGCCGTCGAGCTGGATCGAACCGACCGTTGGAGGGTTCACGCCAGTGATGCTGCGCAGCAGCGTAGTCTTGCCGGCGCCGTTGCGGCCCAAAACAGCAAACAGTTCGCGGTCGGCCATCTGCAGCGAGACGCCGTGCAGGATGTGGCTCGTTCCATAGAACGTGTCGATGTCGCGAACCTGCAACGTCACTGGAACTTGCCCTTCCCCAAATACACCCGGCGAACGGTCTCGTTGTTCATGACTTCGCTCATCGGGCCTTCGGCGAGCGTCTGGCCTTGATGCAGCACAGTAATGCGCTTCCCGATCTGACGGACGATATGCATGTCGTGCTCGACCAGCAGCACGGTGTGCGTTTGTGCGATCTTGCGGATCAGTTCCGCTGTCTTGCGCTTCCCGTCCTCGGTCATGCCAGTGGTCGGTTCGTCGAGCAGCAAGAGCTTCGGATTGGAGGCGATGAGCATGCCGAGTTCGAGCCACTGGCGCTCGCCGTGGGAGAGCGAGTCGGCGGGGTCACTCGCCTTGTCGGCCAACTCGACGAATTCCAGGATCTCCCAGATGCGATCGCGCTCCTCGCCGCTCAGCCGCTGAAGCAGCGTCGCGAATACGCGACGCCGGCCCTGCAGCGACACCATGATGTTGTCGAACACCGAAAGGGTCTCGTACATGTTCGGCACTTGGAACTTGCGGCTGATGCCGACCTGAAAGATGTCATCGGGCGCCCAGCCGGTGATGTCATGGCCGGCAAAGTGGATCGAGCCGGCGGCCGGCTTGAACTGCCCGGTGATCATGCAGATGAGTGTCGTCTTGCCGGCGCCGTTGGGGCCGAGGAGCACGCGCAGTTCGTTCTCTTCAATGCTGAAGTCGAGGTTATTGAGGATAGTGAAGCCCGACACCCGCGTGGTGAGACCCTTGACTTCCAGGAGATTTGCCATCCCTCGCTTCCTCTTTGGCGACCAGTTCGGTGTCAGCGAACTGGTTCGTCCGCGGACGGCGGACCGCCGGGCTGCCAATCGAGCTGGCGATCGTGCGCCTTCTGATCCGATTCTTCCATCACCTGGTGGAGCGTCGCGCCCTTCTTGCGCTCGCGGATCCAGTTGCCGATCGTGCCGACGATGCCGTCGCGCATCACCAGCACGACGAAGATGAACAGGCCGCCGACGATGATCTGCCACCACGAGGCAAGCGCGCCGCTGAGAAAGAATTCGGCGCCTTTGACCACAAAGGCACCGATGAACGGCCCGATCAGCGTGCCGCGGCCCCCGACCGCGGTCCAAATCACGCCTTCGATCGAAAACACCGGGCCGGCGTCGAGAAAGGAGACGATACCGACCCAGGCCGCGTAGAGCGCACCGGCGGCGGCGGCCATGAAGGCGGAAACGCAGAAGACGAAGATGCGGTAGTTGGCGACGTTATAACCCATGAACTCCGCGCGCACGTCGTTGTCGCGGATCGACTTGAGGACCGTGCCGACGCGCGAGTGCGTCAGCGCCCGGGCAACAAAGAAGAACACGACCACGACCGCGAGGATGCACCAGAGAAACCACGGCGTGGCGTAGTTCCCGTAGTCGGTTATGCCGTTAAAGCCGCCGGTGTAGGCCTGATATTCGATGATGAAATCCTGCAGGATGAGCGACTCGGCAAGCGTGATCACCGCACAATAGACGCCGTAGATGTGGCGCTTAAACGTGATCACGCCGAACAAGAGGGCGAGCAGCGTCGGCACCACCAGGGCGCATAGCACCGCGAACGGCGTGTTGATCAGCGGCGCCATGAAACCAGGCAGTTCGGTCAGGCCGTTCCACTCCATGAAGTCGGGAATTTTGCCGCCGTAACGTGTCGGGTGGGTGAGCGCGTAGTTGATCTTGAGCGATAGGGCGACGAAATACGCGCCGATGCCGAAATACACGGCCTGGCCGAGGCTGAGGATGCCGGTGAACCCCCAGATCAGGTCGATGCTGAGGGCGAAGATGGCAAAGCAGAGGAATTTGCCGAGCAGCGAAAGCACGTAGGCGTTCGAGCCATAGTACGGATAAGCACCGATCAGAGCGATGACCGCGGCGCCGCCGATCAGCGCCCACAGCGGCACGAACGGCGGCGCCCGATAGACGCGGGTCCGCTGCGATGCGGATGCCTTGGGCGCCGACGCGTCCTTCAACCCCGAATCTCGAACCGCGACCTCTGCCATTTCGCCCGCCAATCAGCGCCGTTCATAGTAGCCGAAAATGCCCCTCGGTACGACGCGGATGATGATGACGATGAAGAGGAACACCAGCAGTCTTCCGATCACGTTGTTGAAGATGAAGGAAAGAATCGTCTCCGCTTCGCCGATCAACGCGCCGCCGGTCAAGACGCCCCACAGGCTGCCGACACCGCCGAGCACGAGCACCATGTAGGAGTCGACCGCATACGGGAAACCCATGGCGGTCGAGACCGACTTGATCGGCGCCAGGACCGCTCCCGCTACCCCTGCAAGACCCGAGCCAAAGGCGAAGATCGTCATGTCGATCCTGGCAGTGTCGATGCCGAGGCAGCCGGAGATCGCCCTGTTGCGGCGGACGGCACGCACCTTCAGCCCGAGATCCGTCTTGAAAATCACGTAGAACACAAGCGCCAGGAGCAGGATCGCCATCACGATCAAAAACAGCCGATACCAGGGGAACGGCAACCGGCCGATGACGCGAAAGCCGCCTTCGAGGATCTTCGGCGCGCCCACATAGTAAAGCTCCGGCCCGAAGATGAGCTTGATGACCACCTGCAGGATGATGCCGACGCCCCAGGTGGCTAGCAATGTCTCCAATGGTCGATCGTAGATCCACTGGATGACACCGCGTTCTATAGCGAGCCCGAGCAGCCCGACGACAACGAAGGCGACCGGTATGGCGAGGAAGGTATTTCCGCCGAGCTTGCCAACCACCGCGGCGGTGTAGGCGCCGACCATGATCATCTCGCCGTGCGCCATGTTGATGACGCCGGCGACGCCGAAGATGATCGCCAGCCCGAGCGCGGCAATCACCAGGATCGCGACCACGCTGAAGCCGCTGAGAAACTGGGTGATGATCGACTGAAGCATTCCGCGCCTGGCCGAAAGGCCCCGCCCCTTCGTTGTCGTCCGCGTTTGCGGGGGCGCCGCCCGACGCCCCCGCAAAAGGTTGCCGCCAGGCGACTACAAGTCAATCGTTCCCGAGCGGTTCTTTTCCGCGCTCCAGGGCTTCTTCACCCGATCAAGCACGCGCTTGTCGGTGAAGTCGCAGGACTTGTTCGGATAGAGGTACGGCACCCACGGCTGCGGGCGGATCCAGTCTTCCGACTTCCACACCACGTCGAACTGACCTTTTTCGTTCGCCTGGCCGATGCGTGCCCACAGCCAGGTGTGGTGGTTCTTCTCGTCGATCTTGACCTTGCCCTGCGGCGCCTGGAATTCCTGTCCGGGCAGTCCTTCGAAGATTAAGGCGTCGGCGTCGGTCGATTTCACCTTCTCGATCGCCTGGGCGAGGAAGTAGGTCTGGAAGTAGGCGGCCTCCATCACGGCATTGGTCACCGCGTCCTTGCCGTACTTCGCCTTGTAGCGTTCGACGAACGACTTGTTCTGCGGGGTATCGACGCTCTGGAAGTAGTTGAACGAGGTGTAATGGCCGACGGCGTTTTCGGCGCCCATCGCCGCGATCTCCTGCTCCGTGGTGATCGGCGTGCAGATCGGGATGTCCTTGGCGGTGATGCCGAATTCCCTGAACTGCTTGTAGAAGGCGACGATCTGATCGCCGACCAGGTCGGAGAAGACGATATCGGCGCCGCTTGAGGCGATCTTGTTGATATTGGTCGAGAACTCGGTCGAGCCGAGCGGCGAGTATTCCTCGGCCACCGTCGTGCCGCCGTGCTTCTGCAGCAGCGCCTTGACCTCGCGATTGGTTTCCTTCGGATAGATGTAGTTGGCGCCGATCAGGTAGAACTTCTTGCGGCCCAGCGTCTTGATGATCCAGGGCACGAAGTCGTCGAGCTGCTGGTTTGGAACCGCGCCGGTGTAGAAGCAGTTCTTGCTGCACTCCTGCGCTTCGTAGAGCGTCGGATAGAGCAGCACGCCGTTGTTCTCCTCGAACACCGGCAGCACCGACTGGCGGCTCGCCGAGGTGTAGCAGCCGAGGACGGCGACGACCTTGTCGTCGAGCAAGAGCTTCTTCGCCTTTTCGGCAAAGACTTGCACGAGCGACTGCGGATCTTCGACGACCGGCTGCAGCTTCTTGCCGAGTACACCGCCTTTCGCGTTGATCTCTTCGATTGCCAGCAGCTCGGCGTTATGCAGCGAGCTTTCGATGATGGCGATCGTGCCGCTCAGCGAATGCAGAATTCCGACCTTGATGGTGTCGCCTTCTGCGGCCTTCACGATATTGCGCACGAAGCCGTAGGGTGCGACGCCGCTTGCCAGAACGCCGGCCAATCCTCCGCCGGTGCTCTTCAAGATTCTTCGTCGGGTGATACTCATGACTTCCCTCCTGTTGGCCAAGTCAAAAACGCAAAACGCCCCACCTTCTCCCCGCGCGGGAGATGACGGTGGGGCGCCCATGCCCGTATATCAGCGGCACCACTGCCGCGACGTGTGAACGGAAATCCGCGCTCAACCATCCCCGGGACCGGGAAAATCCGTTCGTTACCGGAAGCATAAGCCAAATTCCCGGTGTTGCGCAAGACGAACTGCAGGCCGTTTCGACCGAAAATCGGGCATTTTCAGTACATCGCCAGCGATGCGAAAGCCTCGCGCAACCGCCGTGCCACGCCAAGGTCGCGCCGATGTGCTATTGCCTGACGCCAGCCGGATCGCCGGGGGAAAGAAAAGAATGGCGAGCGAGGTGCTGCGCATCGAAGGGATCATCGGCGAGGCCGCCGACCCTGCGCTCCACGACGCATTGCACGCCCTGGAGTATGCGGGACGGCTGGAATACGTCACGCTGGGCGCCGACGATATGCTTCGCCGACGCCTGCGCGTTACGACCGATCGCGGTAGCGAATGCGCCATTGCGCTTGCGCGCGAAGACAAGCTGTTCGATGGCGCCGTCCTCGTTCTTGATAGTGACCGCGCCGTGGTGGTGCGAGCTGAGGAAACATCCTGGCTCGTCGTCGCACCTGCTGACATCGCGGCGGCAATCGAGCTCGGCTATTGCAGCGGCAACATGCATTGGCGGGTCGCCTTTGCGGGTCCAGTGCTGCGCATCGCCATGAACGGCGCCAAGGCCGATTATTTGGCGCGCCTCGCGCCGCTCATCGATGCCGGGCGCGTCAAGGAAGTCGGCGATGGATAGCCGCGCTCTTCTCGCCGCCCTGCAGCATGCCGACAGCTTCTTTCCGAGCGGCACCGTTTCATTTTCTTGGGGGCTCGAAGCGCTACGCGCGGACGGCCTGGTGCGCACTGCGGACGACGTGGCCCTGTTTGTCGCGGCGCTGCTCCGGCACCGCTGGGCAACCGGCGACCGGCCGGTGCTAGCGGCAGCGCATACCGCCGGCGATGATCTCGAAGCGGTCCGTGCGCTCGATCATTTGCAGGAGGCGATGGCGCTGGCCCATGAGCTGCGCGCCGGATCACGGCGCATGGGCGCTGCACTTCTCGGTGTCCACGCGCGGCTTGGAACCCGCAACGCCGCCTCCTACCGTGAGTGGGTGCTTGCCGATCAGGCGCCGGGCCATGTCGCGGTGATGCAGGGACTTCTCTTGCGCGGCATCGGCCTCGAACTTGAGATCGCGCTGATGATTGCCGCACACGGTTTCTGCGTCGGACTAATCGGCGCTGCCCTGCGCCTCGGCCTCATTGGTCATGTCGAAGGCCAACGCCGCCTTGCCACCTTCCACGATTTGATCGCGGAAGTCCTGAAGAGCCCCCTGCCCAGCCTCGACAAGATTTCGACCTTCGGCCCGGCCTGCGATATCGCGTTCATGCGTCACGAAGTGCAGCCGGGCCGTTTGTTTGCCAACTAGACGACCAGAGAGGTTTCGCATGCTGCTGACCCCGACCGAAATGGAGCGACTGGTGATCTTCACCGCCGCCGAGCTCGCCCGCAAACGGCGGGCGCGCGGCGTCAAGCTCAATCATCCCGAAGCGGTAGCGTTCATTGCAGACGAGATTCTCGAGGGTGCGCGCGACGGCCGCTCAGTGGCCGATCTGATCAGCTTCGGCGCCACGTTGCTCAGTACCGACGACGTTCTTCCCGGCGTCATGGATCTGACGCCGATGATCCAGGTCGAGGCCACCTTCCCCGACGGCACCAAGCTCGTCACCGTCCACGACCCGATCCGTCCCGGCACGCGCCCGTACAAGATGGAGCGCACGCCCGGAGAGCTGATCGTTCCCGATGAGGAGGTCGAGATCAATGCCGGCCGCCGCGAGATCACGCTTAAGGTGCTCAACACTGGCGACCGCCCGGTGCAGGTCGGCAGCCACTACCACTTCTTCGAAACCAACCCCGCGCTCGACTTCGACCGCAGTGCCGCGTTTGGCATGCGCCTTGCCGTCCCCGCCGGGACGGCGGTGCGTTTCGAGCCCGGCGACAGCAAGGAAGTCACGCTGTGTGAATTCGGCGGCACCGGCGAACTTGGCGGCCTCAACGGCCTGACCGACGGCTCGCGGCATCAGCCGGCGGTCAAGGAGCAGGCGTTGCGCCGCGCGCGCGAACGTGGCTTCCGCGGAGCTTGAAACCAATGGGCAAGATGCACCGTCGCGACTACGCCGCGATGTACGGTCCAACGACCGGCGACGCCGTCCGGCTCGGCGATACCTCGCTCCTGGCCGAGATCGAACACGATTATGCGGTCAAGGGCGACGAGTGCCTGCACGGCGGCGGCAAAACGCTACGCGACGGCATGGGACTCGCCGCCGGCCACGACAGCGCCGCCGGCGCGCTCGACATGCTGCTCAGCAATGCCGTGCTGATCGATCCGGTGCTCGGCATCGTCAAGGGCGACCTCGGCATCAAGGACGGCCGGATCGTCGCCGTCGGCAAGGCCGGCAACCCCGCCATCATGGACGGCGTCGATCCGGCGCTGATCTGCGGCGCGGCGACGACGGTGCGCGACTGCGAAGGCCTGATCGCAACGCCGGGCGGCATCGACGTGCACGTGCACTTCGACAGCGCTGCCCTATGCGAGCACGCCATCAGCTCCGGCATCACCACGATGATCGGCGGCTCGCTCGGGCCGATCACCGTCGGCATCGATTGCGGCGGCGCCTGGAACGTCGGCAAGATGCTGCAGGCGGTCGAGCAGTGGCCGATCAACTTTGCCTTTCTCGGACGCGGGAATTCCTACAAGCCGGAATCGCTGATCGATCAGATCGAGGGCGGTGTTGCCGGGATGAAGCTCCATGAGGATTGGGGTTCGATGCCCGCGGCCATCGACTGCTGCCTGAAGGTCGCCGACGAGGCCGACATCCAGGTTCAGCTGCACACCGACACGCTCAACGAAAGCGGCTTCCTCGAGCAGACGCTCGCCGCCATCGCGGGCCGCACTATCCATATGTATCACGCCGAGGGCGCCGGTGGCGGCCACGCACCGGACATCATCCGCGTCGCCGGCGAGATGAACTGCTTGCCGTCGTCGACCAATCCGACCAATCCCTACACCGTGAACACGTTCGATGAACACCTCGACATGATCATGGTGTGTCACCATCTCAATCCTGCGGTGCCGGAGGATGTGGCGTTCGCCGAAAGCCGCATCCGCGCCGGCACCATCGCGGCGGAAGACGTGCTGCACGATATCGGCGCCATCTCCATGCTCGGCTCCGACAGCCAGGGCATGGGCCGCGTCAGCGAAGTCATCTGCCGCACCTGGCAGCTCGCTAGCAAGATGCGCGATCAGCGCGGACGGCTTTCGACGGAAACATCGCGCATCGGCGACAACGAGCGCATCAAGCGCTACATCGCCAAATACACCATCAACGCCGCCCGGACTTTCGGCATCGACGCGCATATAGGCTCGCTCGAATCAGGGAAACTCGCCGACATCGTCATCTGGCGCCCGGCCTTCTTCGGCATCAAGCCGGAGCTGGTAGTCAAGGGCGGCTTCATCGTCTGGTCGGCGATGGGCGACAGCGCCGCCTCGCTGATGACCTGCGAGCCGATGGCGATGCGGCCGCAATGGGGAGCCTTCGGGCGCGCCAAGCAGGCGCTGAGCGCGAGCTTCGTCTCGCGCGCCGCGGTCGAGCGCGACATCGCCGGGCGCCTCGGCCTGGAGAAGACCATCCTACCCGTGAGCGGCGTGCGCAAGCTCACCAAGCGCGACATGCTGCACAACGACACCTGCCCGCAGATCCGCGTCAATCCCGAGACTTTCGAAGTGTTCGTCGACGGCGAACTCGCGACCTGCGAGCCGGCGAGCGTGCTGCCGCTGGCGCAGCGCTATATGCTGCGGTGAGCGCCGTGGGCGATCGTCGCCTTGGGCCGGCGCGGGTCGGCATCGGCGGACCGGTCGGAGCGGGCAAGACCGCCTTGATCGAGGCGCTGCTGCCGCGTCTTCGTGCCCGCAACATCGACGTCGCCGTGGTGACCAACGATCTCGTCACCCGCGAGGACGCCGAACGGCTGCAACGCGGCGGCCTCATCGAGCCGGGCCGGGTCATCGGCGTCGAGACCGGCGCCTGCCCGCACACGGCGATCCGCGAGGACCCAACCCTCAACGGCGAGGCCATCGAGCGCCTGCGCCTTGCCTTTCCGGGACTCGATCTCGTGCTCGTCGAAAGCGGCGGCGACAATCTCGCCTCGACATTCTCGCTCGATCTCGTGGACTACTGGCTGTTCGTGATCGATGTGGCCGACGGCGATGACATCCCGCGCAAACGCGGCCCGGGAATAGTCAGCTGTGATCTTTTGATCATCAACAAGATCGACCTCGCGCCTTATGTCGGCGCGGATGTCGCCGGCATGCAGCGCGACAGCCTCGTCGTGCGCAGCGGCAAACCCGTGCTGCTCACCAATTGTCGCAGCGGCGAGGGCGTCGATGCCGTCATCGACCGCATCGCGCACGATGCGCTGCTACTCCCTTGATGGCAGCCTCGTCAAAGCGCGATCGCACCGCCGAGACCGTGCCGGAGATTCGCACTGACGCAATTCAAGCCCACGCGCCGAACAACAAACGGAGCAGGCACGGTGAAAGTCGGCTCGAATTCGCCGTCGATGCCGAGGGACGCACCTTCCTTGCGTCGCATTTCGCCACCTACCCACACCACCTGACGCGTGTCTTTTACCTCGACCGCGCGGCGCCGCAGGCCGCCACGGTGTATCTCCAGTCATTGTCGGGAGGGCTGACCCAGGACGACCGCGTCGCGTTGCGCATTTGCACCACCGGCAGCGCTATCGCCCACGTCACCACACAGGCGGCGACCAAGGTGCACAGCATGGAGCACGGATTTGCGCGCCAGCACGTGAGTCTTGCAGCCGCGGCGCAAAGCCATCTCGAATTTCTCGCCGATCCGACGATTTGCTTCCCGCATTCACGGCTTGTGGCAAAGACGAACCTCTGCGTCGCCGCGAGCGCCAGCGCGATCGTGGGCGACTCCTATATGTGGCATGATCCGCGCGGGGCGGATTCCATGGCGTTTGATGCACTGACGACGGAAACAACGATCCAGCGCCCGGGCGGCCGCCTACTCGCACTTGACCGCAGCCGCCTGCGCTCTGGAAGCGGGCTCGCCGGCAACCCATCGCTGCTCGGTCCCTATCGGGCACTCGGCACGCTCTTCGCAGTCGGTCGTGGCTGCCACGAAGCTGCGGCATTGGCCGAGGTGCGCGCCGCGACTGCCGACCTGCCCGGGGTTTATGCCGGCGTCACCCACCTGCCCGCCGAAGCGGGGCTCTGGCTGCGGATCCTCGCCACGGATGGAGTGGCATTGCGCAACGCAATGGAAAGGGCCTGGCGGCAATGCCATCTCACGATGCTGGGATGGGCTTGTGACAGGCGACGAAAATGACCAAAGAGGCGGCCAGAGAATGTCTTACGCAAACTCGCCATCCCCGTCTGCGCTATTTCGCGCCGCAATGCACGCGGAATTCCTACGATTGTCACGCATCGCTCGCTCGGAGCATGAAGGCCGGGGGCGACGCTCCTCCGTCAGTAAATGTGCTATGATCCTCGTGCAGGCGGTCTCATGATGTAAATTTTCTGAGGCCGAACGAAACCAGCACCGGTTCGCTCATGGCGGTCTAAGATTTTTCATGTGAGAAGCTGCGTCACCTTGCCTCTGGGTTGCTTAACTGATGCGGGATTCTGACGTAGTCAGCACCTGTCGTGAACTCTAATTCACTTAGATCGAGGCGATCATGAAAAGGCCCCTTCTCACGATCATCGTTGCTTTGACCGGCGCTTTCTCCGCAGTCCCGAGCATGGCCGCCGACATCTACATCTATAAGATCATGACCTGCTATCACGGCCACCCGCGTTTTTCAGACGGATGCTCGCTCCCAAGCACGGGTAGGCGGTACAGAAGCCTTGAAGACTGTGAGCGCACGGCGGATGCCTTGAACGGCAGCAACCGAATGGACAGACATATCTCCTACAAGTGCATCCGAAAGCCCGACTGATCGAACTGCGCGTTTAGCCACTTTGCCTGCACCGCTTAACGCCCCGCTCGCTGCTGCCGACAGTCAAAGGGCTGGAGCACCTGCGCCACCGAGAGACAGCTAGTCGAGACTAAGTGGCCGGTCATCAATTCCGTGACAATGAGACGTGCAGCGGCCATTTGTTCGCGTCTATCGAGCGCTCAAATTAGTCCCGCTACTCGCCGTCCGGCCTAAAGAGCGACGCGGCCTGCGCGATCAAGTAGCGGGACCTGCCCGCCACACGAAAAGCTACTCTGAAAGGTGCTACCTATATGTGTTCTGCTCGTTCGCCTTGAATGGATAGAAGATTACAACATATTGGTATTGAACAATATTGTATAAGAATTGCAAGTCTCCTTTACTCCCGGCCGGCTTCGGGCATCATTCACGCCGGGTACTAAGGCCGGTGCGGGAGGTGCTTTCCCTGGACTGGGACAGGTGAAGACGGGTAACGCCCGGCGGAGCCAAGTCCCAGGAAGCATGGCCTGGAGTTGAGCCAGCCGGGCGGAAAGCCTCTGGCGAGAGCCGCGGTGGAGCGCCGAGAGGCGAGCGCGTCCCGCTGGACGCGCGCCGCCCCCTCCTCCGTCCTCCCCCGCAAGCGTGGGAGGATGAAGGTTAAGGGCGCGGTCAATGGCTGGATGCGTCTTTCGGCGCTCCGCCTCCCTCCTTTTTGGAGAGGTTCTTGCAATTCTTTGCCAGACCTCGGGCGCCACACGCCGCGAGAAGAAGAAATGCTGCCATGAGCAAAAGCGAGCGTAGGGTGGGCAAAGGCGCAACGCGCCGTGCCCACGTCGTGATGCCGCGTGGGCTTCGCTGCGCTCAGCCCACCCTACATGTTTGAAATTCTTTGACCGACCTCGGCGCCGCGCCGCGGGAAGGAGAAGCATCGCCATGAGCAAGAGCAAAGAGAAGCAGTCGCCGCCAGAATGGCAGGCGCGGCATGATGCCGCCTGCGCCATCGTCGCACGAAAATATTGCGACATGTTCGCGTTCTGGCGCACGTGTCGATACAAGCCGTGCCGCAGCGCCAGGCGATGCAGCGGGAATCAAGGCGTCTGCCTGGAGAGCCGCTGGGACGGCGTTCCTTACGAAACCGGCATTGCTGCGCAAATTCGCATGGCGGCCGAAACGCCGCCCAACGCCGACCGCTTCACCCGCCAGGCCCACAACTATCCGCCCTGCTCGCTTTGCCTCCATAATCCGAAGGTCGCAAGCGCCACGCCGAGACTAGAGATTCCAGCATAGAACCCCGCGGCCGTTGACCCGGCGTGCCGTTCATCGGGTCTGCCGCTCCCTGTTTTATCAACGCCGGCGACTTTCACAGGAGTATTGCGCGAATGTCTCGGCTGGGACAGTGTTCGAGACAGCCTGATGACCAACACCTATCCAGGAAACGACCGTGAACGATAGACCGCAGAGCGTTTCGCCCTCGCCGCAGACCATGCCAGCGGCCTCTCCCGAAGAGACCGGACTTTCCCCCGCCGGCCTCGCCAAGCTGACCGCGATCATGCAACGCGAAATCGACTCCGGCCGCCTGCCGGGCGTTTCGATGTTGATCGCGCGCGGCGGCAAGATCGGCTACCGCCGCGACCTCGGCGCGTTGCGGCCCGGCGGTCCGGCAATGCCCGGCGATGCGATCTTTCGCATCTACTCGATGACCAAGCCGATCGTTTCTGTAGCGCTCATGATGCTGGTCGAGGACGGCCGCTTGTTCATCGCCGACCCCGTGGCGAAATACGTGCCGGATTTCGCCGATCCGAAGGTTGGCGTCGAAAAGGACGGCAAGCTCGAACTGGTTGCGGCCAAGCGGCCGATCACGGTGCAGGACCTGCTGCGTCACACGTCGGGCCTGACCTATGAGTTTACCGGCGAGTCGGCCGTGCAGCGCCGCTATGGCGAGGCGCGGCTGTTCCGCGACCTGCCCGGCGCCGAGTTCGTGGCTGAACTCGCCAAGCTGCCGCTCCTCGAGCAGCCGGGCGTGGCCTGGCACTACAGCCATTCCACCGATGTCGTCGGACGCGTCGTCGAGGTCGTGTCGGGCCAACCCTTGAGCGTGTTTCTGCGCGAGCGGATTTTCGCTCCGCTCGGCATGAGCGACACCGGCTTCTTCGCATCGGCCGACAAGCACGAGCGGCTCGCCGAGCCGTTCGCGAAAGACCCCGACACCGGTGCGCCCGTGCAGCTCATTAACGTGCGCGCCGCGCCGCGCTTCGAGATGGGCGGCGGCGGGCTCGTCTCGACGATGGAGGACTACGCGCGCTTCCTGCTGATGCTCTATCGCGGCGGGACGCTCGGCAATGCGCGCATCCTCGGCCGCAAGACGATCGAGTTCATGACCGCCGACCACCTCGGCCCGGAGGTGCGCATCGGCACGCGTTTTCTGCTCGCGCCCGGTCACGGCTTCGGCCTCGGTTTCGCCGTCCGCCGCGAAGCCGGAATGGCGCCGACGCCGGGGACGGTGGGCGAATACTTCTGGGGCGGCATCGCCGGCACCGCGTTCTGGATCGCGCCCAAGGAGGAGCTGATCGCCCTGATGATGATCCAGGCGCCCGGTCAGCGGGACCACTACCGGCAGCTCTTCCGCTTTCTGGTGAACGCGGCGCTTTCGTAGCACGGCCGTGGCGGCACGATCTCAGGAATTGATGGGCACACTTACGAGCGTGCCACCGGCGGCACGTAGGTCTCAAGCTCCGGCGCCGGCAGCCGCACGGTCTGGCCGAACTCGGCCGAGCGATAGAGCGCCATCAGCATTTCGGCGACGGCGACGCCGTCGTGAAAAGTCTCCATCGGCTGCCGCCGATGGCGGAACGCCTCAACCATGTGCCGGTCCTCGCCGATATAGCCGTAGATATCCGGCTCGTTCTCGACCACCGGCATCAGGCCCTGCTCGGCGTTCTGCTTCTCGACCAGATCCTCGCCCTGCCCGCCGGTCACGCCGCGCGATAGAAAAACTTTCAGCCCGGCATTGAGCGACGAGAACTCCATCGAATATTCGGGGCCGAGGAGCTCGATCTGGATACGCAGGCCGGCGCCGACATAGGCCCATGAATTGGTGGCTTCGACCATCACTTCATGTCCTTCCGCATCGCGGAAGGTGAGTGCGCCGCGCGCGAAATCCTCCGCCGGCCGCACAGCATAGTCGACATCGGCGCCCATCATGTTCTTGAGCCGTGTCACGTATTCGGGCCGTGTCCATTTCAGATTGCCGACCGTGGCATTGGCGCTGACGAGCTTGAGATCGGTGCGCGGCGCACCCGGCTTGCTGAGCAGAAAGCGGCCGACCTCGACGCTGTGGCAGGTCATGTCGGAAAGGACGCCGCCGCCTTGCCGCTGCGCCTGCCAGAACCACGGCATGTGCGGCCCGCTGTGCTCCTCGGCGGCGCGCGCCAGATACGGGCGGCCACTGACCGGGACGGCGCGGCGCCACACGATGTCCTTGCCGCGCTGGACTGCGCTCGAAAACACCTGGTTCTCCAAATAGCCGTGCATGAGCTTGGCGTCTTCGGCGAGGCGCAACATCTCCCGCGCCTCGGCGAGTGTTCTGCCAAGCGGCTTTTCGCACGCGACACCGACGAGCTTCGCCCATCCGGCCTTCACCAGGCGGTGGATCTCGCGCATGGTGTCGAGCCGGGCGAAATTCGGCACGCCGATCCACACCGCGTCGACCTCGCCGGAAATCAGCATGGCTTCGAGCGACGGAAACGGCCGGCACGGGCCGAGTTCCAGCGCGTTGGCCTTTGCGGCGATCGCTTCGCGGTTGGCGGCGGTCGGACTGTAGACGCCCGAAACGATGACATGGCGCACGGACAAGAGCGCCTGAAGATGAAAATTGGCAATGAAACCGCTGCCGATCAAACCGATGCGCAACGTTGGAATTGACGCACGACCGTTCATGAACTCCTCCACATTGCCGGTGTGATCGGCCTGCACCATTGCCACGCACTCGGATGCGCACCCCGCTCGTCGGAACTCGCCGCTGCCGACCGACCCGCCGAACGCCCACGCGTACAATGCCCTCGACTTTACGGGAAAATAGCTGTTGCGTGGGGCGACATTGTTCGGCGGCTTATTGTCCCGACGCCGCAAAGGCCGCGGTTTTGGAGCGTTACGATGTGCGGTATTGCCGGCCTGATCGATTGGCGCACGGCGACGTCTGCCGATGCGTTGCAGGCGGCGGGCGAAGCCATGAACGAGACACTCCGGGACCGCGGGCAGCGGCCCGCTGCGCGATCTTGCTTTTTGTAACGCCTCGGTGTTTCAAGCTACTCCGTGTTCGACTTCTTTTTGCGAAAACTACGAAATATCCAGCCGAGACATAGCCCTAGTCCAAGGACCGCGAGCGGAGGAAGGAAAGTAACCCACCACGCTCGCCTAGCTTCCTCGCTTTTAGTTTGTTTTGCAGTGTCGAGAACCGCGAGAAGCGCCGCACGGGTCTTATCAAGTTCGCTGCCTGAAAGCCGCGACTCACGGGCCAACGCAGCATTTAGTTCAGTCGTGATCTCATTTTGGTTCTTCGATGTGTCGATCGAAAACTTCTGGCCGCTAGGCGCTTCGAATTCGAGGATTGGCGCCTGCCAAAATTGAAACGTCCTAAGCTGTTGAAGATAGACCCACGCGACTATCCATATCACCGAGAGAAGTAGCCATAGACGAAAAAAGCCGCGCTCCCGCCTCATGCCGAACGCCATGCCAATCCATCCTTCACGAGCCTGAATACCACAGAAAAGGCGCGGCGCATCGCGGTAGTATCGTCAAGCTGCCGGAGTAGCTGCGCGCCAATAAGGCGACGCGGATGTTCGGGTGCGGATTCAGAATACTCTAATTTTCGAATATGAAAAAGGGAGCTGGTTCTCCTCCGTGCGGGGTCCACGGTCGGGTGTTGACGCATCATCTCGTACAGTTGCGCATCTACTCTGGCGGTGCTCATGACACACAATGCGGAAGTCGCACGGCGAGGTTGCTGCCGGCCCGAGCGCTTCCCCTAGGTGAGTTCAATGGCGAACGATGAGAGGCGAGTTGATTACCGCACGCCTAGCCTATAGCATTCAAAGCGAATTAGGGGGCATTCCGGTGACGCTTTCTCTTACGGGGTTGTCACCAAGGAGGGGGTTTTTTGTCCAAAGAGAATAACCAATCAAGCACCACGGCAACATTACCGGGGATTCAGGCGCTTCGCGCATTAGCTGCAGGCGCAGTACTCGTAGCTCACACTGGTGGGGAATTCGAGCAGCATCTCTCACTACACGGTTTAATGCCCAATTTTGGAATTGCGGGCGCAGGCGTTGATCTGTTTTTCGTTATTTCCGGTTTCGTGATGGTCTATTCGTCCGAGCGTCTCTTCGGTGATCGCGCTTCGCTTCGTACTTTTCTCACGAGACGCGCCATCCGAATTGTTCCACTGTACTGGACGATGACGTCTGTAATGCTCGGCTGGGTCATGGTTAGAGGGTTTGCAGCGTCAGATGCAAGTCCAATTCATGCGCTCGCTTCTTATTTTTTTATTCCCTATCCGCGACCGTCCGGGCCCATTGATCCACTCTATGGTTTAGGGTGGACCCTCAACTATGAGATGATGTTCTATCTTATCTTTGCCTGCACATTATTTGCACCACGCAAAATTGCGGTTGCAATTGCATCCTTGTGTTTGATTACCATGACAATTATTCATTCGCTCCAGCTTCCGGTTTCGCGAGAGATCACCTATTTGACCGATCCCATCATACTCGAATTTGTATTTGGGATGGCCGTCGCGGTGATTCTCCGCACAGGCGCTAGGTTGCCGCGGGGCGCGTGCTATCTACTTATTGGACTCGCGGTGGCAATTCCCTCGTTGCTGCTGTGGAGACCGTCACTGACCTGGTGGACGGGCCCCCTAACACGATCAGAGCTCTGGGGCATACCCGCGGCAGTGATTGTCGCGGCAGTGGTCCTCGTTGATAGGCCACTCTTTGTGCCGGTGCTCGTAGTGGCTCTCGGGGACGCGTCTTACGCGCTTTATCTTCTACATCCAGGAGTCAATTTCATCGTGCGGCATGCCGCAGCCCGCGGCCTATTCTTCGACGCGGCGACTATGCCGTGGGTTTACTTGGCGGCATCACTTTGCGTTAGCGTAGTTGTGGCACTTGCCACTTACCAGTGGTTTGAAAAGCCAATATCGAAATCTCTAAAAGGCTATTTTGCGAATTCGGCGAAGAAATCCCGCGTCAGTCGGATTTCGCTTCCGCAACGAGACGATTCTATCGAGCGCGATAGCTTGCAACCCGGCGCCTTAGGGCGGATCGAGCAGCCCTCCTAGGATGGCAATTCGGACTAGCACGATCGCCGCGTCGTTCTTATACTCCGAAGCAGGCTGCCATGAGTGATATCGTTTCTGGCACAAAGCGTGGGATTGACGCTCTGCGAGAACATGTCGGAAATCAGGTAACAACCCGGCCGAGGTGGCCGAGATGTCGCAAATGACCCATTTCGAAGTCGGGTGCCTGCCGGTCGGTTTTCGCGCTCACTATTGTCGGCAGACAACGTCAAGCAATGTTCGCCTGTTTATAGTATAGCATCCGGAAGACCCGATCGCATTCCTGAATAGGGCTGAGAATAGGGATGCGGACCAATTCTGAGATCGATTTTGCGGCACCTCATTTTGCAAATCGGGAGCTGTCGATCCCGGAAAAAGTAGCAATATTTGATTGTGATCTGCCAAATTTTAAAAATTGGGCTGCGGAACACGGCGCAAACTTGGTGCTGAATATAAGTGACGAAAGCGAATATGTAGCCGATCACTATGAGCTTGTGGCACATCAGTTCCGCCTGCCAATCTTGCTCTCGCAAATCGGGCTAGTTGAAACTCGCATTCGCACGTTGTTGCGCAACAGCCAACGTCTGATCCTTTACATCGTTATCCAGGACAAGTGTACAATCGAGGAGGTGCGGCGCGTCTTGCACGCGCAGATGCCGGATTTGACCTTCCGGATTTTGTTTCCGCGGGGGCTTTACCGGACCGCAAGCACAAAGGTGATTCTCGTTGAGCCGCGTCGCCCACGCATATTCCTGTTTATCGGCGGGAGAACTATGATCGGCAAGACTGAAACAGCGCTCTCTTTCAAACAAGTTGACGCGGCCATCGTTCATGGCGATGAGTACCTTAGCGGCATTTGCGCCAGTCAAATCAAGTGCTCAGATGATTTGCAGCGCCGAATCGTCGACATCCGTAGGGTGCCATTCGACTACTCGCTGTTTGCCGAATTCGTGTCGTTGATGCCCGCCTTCCGGAAACGTCAAGATATTGTGTTCGATTTCCTACTCCCAGATGAAATCCACGCCAACATCATGACGTATTTTGAAGAACTGGGCTTTTTTCCAATATTGTGTCTGACCAGCAGACTGTGTCTTCCAGAATACAAACCGGAAATTGTGGCACTAAGGACGGAGATAGCGGAAATAAGGAAGTCGACCAGCTGGCGGATCACAGCGCCATTGCGATTTGGCGTCGACCTTTTGCGCTTGTGGGGTAGACGCCAAGGTTCGGGACCAATACCCTAGTCAGCGATATGGTTTTCGCTATTGGCCACCGCTGAGCATTTCTACTCCGGCCTCGGGGGAATTTGTCTGCGGCTTTCCGGTGTCGGAGACACCGGTGAGCGACTACGAGCCAATCACACTGGCTGAGGCTTGCACCGCTTCCCCGAGCGAAGCTCTCGGTATCGACATTACGGGCTGAGGCTGGCCAGCAGTAACTACACGACTGCCCTGGCGATGCGTGAGATGGTGCCAACCAACGCACCTCTACGGCAAATCAGGGACAACAACGATCATCCGACGTGAAGCGCGTTGCGACGGCAACAGCCGCGCTGAAGGCACGGCTTCGATCTCGGCTTTGCGTCCGGTGCGAAGCAGGATTGGCGCCATTTCTCGGTAGGCGCGCGAATGCTACTGGGGCGGCATCGCCGGCACGGCGTTCTGATCGCGCTCAAGGAGGACCTGATCGGGCTGATGATGATCCAGGCGCCGGGTCAGCGCGACTATTGGCAGCTCCTTCGCTTTCTGTTGCACGGGGTGCTTGCGTAGCACAGTGCTGGCGTCACGAACTCAGGCTGTTGATGCGAGTGGCTACAAGCGCCGGGGTGTCGAAATAGACGGAAAACAGCCTTTGCCGGCGGTCCGCCGCGCGGCCGCAATCCCATAGCGGTACCCGCCGATTTAACAAAAAAGGTGCTCGCAGGCCGCAAAGCTCGACCGCTTTTGGCGGAAGATTCGGCAAGTTCCGCACCTGCATCGCCCTTAGGAACCAAGGCAATGCGCCAGCGCCGGCCACCGGCGGCACGTAGGTTCCGAGCTCGGGGGGCGGAGGGATGAAACCGCTTCCGAACGCGACGTTGAAATTGACCCACTGACCGTTCATGAACTCCTCCAGATTGCCGGCGTGATCGGCCCCCGATCCGCGCGGCCGGAGGCGGGCCGGAGCGTTGGAACTGCTATCGCCCGCGAGACCGGGCATCACGCACACATGCACAATCCACTCGACTTTGAGGGAAAATAGCTGTTGCGTGGGGTCAACATTGTTCGGCCGGTTGTTGTCGCGACGCCGTCAAGGCCGCGGCTGGGAGCGTTACGATGTGCGGTATCGCCGGCCTAATCGATTGGCGCGCGGCAACGTCTGCCGATGCATTGCGCGCGGCAGGCGAAGCCATGAACGAGGCGCTCCGGCATCGTGGGCCGGATGACAGCGGAGTTTGGGCCGAAGCAGAGAGCGGCGTCGTGCTCGGACAGCGGCGGCTTGCGATCATCGACCTCAGTCGAGGCGGCGCGCAGCCAATGCACTCGGCGGACCGCCGTTTCGTCATCACCTTCAATGGCGAAATCTACAACTATCGCGACATACGCCGCGAGCTTGCGGCCGCCGGCCGTGCCCTGCGCAGCGATTCCGACACCGAGGTGCTGCTCGAAGCCTGTGCGCTCTGGGGCGTGGAGCGGGCAATCGAGCGCACCATCGGGATGTTCGCCTTTGCGCTATGGGACCGCACGGCGCGGACGCTTACGCTTGCGCGCGACCGTCTCGGCATCAAGCCGCTGTACTATGCGGCTTCGCCCGACCGCTTGCTGTTTGCTTCGCAGCTCAAGGCGTTCCGCGCCCTCCCCGATTGGCATCCGACGATCGATGACGACGCAGTCGCGGGCTTCCTGCGGTTCAGCTACATCGCCCAGCCGCGCACGATCTACCGCGAGGCCGCGAAGCTTCCGCCCGGCCATATTCTCACCGTGCGCGCCGGGCGGCCGGAGCTCAAATGCTTCTGGGACGCGCGTGGCATCGCGATCGCCGGACAGGCGCGCAACGATCCTGAACCCGACGAGAAGGAGGCGATCGAACAGCTCGACGCGCTGCTACGCGATTCAGTGAAGCTGCGGATGATCGCCGACGTGCCGCTCGGCGCATTTCTTTCCGGCGGCATCGATTCCTCGACCGTGGTCGCGTTGATGCAGGCCCAAAGCACACGCCCGGTGAAGACGTTCTCCATCGGATTTCACGCCGAAGGCTACGACGAGGCGCAATATGCCGGCGGCGTCGCCGCACACCTGCACACCGACCACACCGAGTTTTATGTCGAGCCTAAGCATGCGCTGGAGTTGGTGCCGCGCCTCGCCGACTGGTTCGACGAGCCGTTTGCCGACAGCTCGCAGATCCCCTCGTTGCTGATATCGGAATTGACGCGCAAGCACGTGACCGTGGCGCTCTCCGGCGACGGCGGCGACGAGCTGTTCGCGGGCTACAATCGCTATCTGTGGGCGGAGCGTTTTCTGCGCGCCGCCGACAGCGTGCCTTCGGGTCTCCATCGTCCCATGGCCGCAGCGTTGCGGGCGCTGCCGCCCGACACCTGGACGCGGCTGTTCAGGTGGCTGCCGTTCCTGCCGCGCACGACGCTCGCCGGCGACAAGCTGCACAAGATCGCGACGCTGCTCGACGACGCCTCGCCCGACACGATCTATCGGCGCCTGGTGAGCCAATGGCAACGGCCGGAGGAGATTGCGATTGCAGGGCACGAGCCTGCTGGGCCGTTGGCGGACGCGACAATCGCCGGCGATTTCCCCGATTTGGTGCTGCGCATGCAATTTCTCGATCTCGTCACCTACCTTCCGGACGACATCCTGACCAAGGTGGACCGCGCCACAATGGCCGTCGGACTGGAGGGCCGGGTGCCGCTCCTCGATCACCGGGTCGTGGCTTACGCCTGGACGCTGCCGCGACGATTCAAGATACGCGGCGGCGAAGGGAAATGGCTGCTGCGCCGCGTGCTCGATCGCTACGTGCCGCGGCGCCTGATCGACCGTCCGAAAATGGGCTTCGCCGTGCCGATCGACTCCTGGCTGCGTGGCCCGCTCCGCGATTGGGCGGAGACACTGCTCGCCCCGAAACGGCTCTCTGCGGATGGCCTCCTGCGCGTCGAGCCGGTGCGGCGCGCCTGGGCGCAGCACCTCGCAGGCACGCACAATTGGCAGTATCCGCTGTGGACGTTGCTGATGCTGCAGGCTTGGCGCGAGCGATGGGCGTAGACGACGCCACCAATCTCGATCGGGCGACCGTGCGCGATTTTGGTCGCGAATGGCAGCGGTTCGACCAGGCCGTCGTCGACGAAGCGGAATTATCGCGGCTGTTCCAGGAGTACTTTGCAATTTTTCCTTGGCACAGCCTCCCGGAGCACGCCGTCGGTTTCGATGCCGGCTGCGGCAGCGGCCGCTGGGCCGCGCTCGTGGCGCCGCGCGTCGCCCATCTTAATTGTATCGACGCCAGCGCGGAGGCTTTGGCGGTCGCACGAAACAAGCTCGCCACTCATACCAACATAAGATTCTACGAAGCATCCCTCGATGCCATGCCGCTCGCCGACGGCAGCATGGATTTCGGCTACAGCCTCGGCGTTCTGCACCATTTGCCCGACCCCGTCGCCGGTCTTCTTGCTTGCGTCAGGAAGCTGAAACCCGGCGCGCCGATGCTCATCTATATCTACTACGCCTTCGACAATCGGCCGGCCTGGTTCCGGCTGCTGTGGCTGGTCAGCGACTACCTGCGCCGCGCGGTCGCCAAGGCCCCGTTTCGCCTGAAATCGCTAATTGCCGAGCTATTTGCCGCCGCCGTCTATTGGCCGCTGGCGCGCCTGGCGAAACTCTTTGGTAGTCTTGGCGCCGACGTCGCCAACTGGCCACTCAGCGCTTACCGCTGGCGCAGCTATTACAACATGCGCACCGATGCGCTCGATCGGTTCGGCACGCGGCTTGAGCACCGGATGACGCGGGCGCAGATCAGCACAATGATGGAATCGGCGGGGCTACGGGACATCCGCTTTTCCGATGCGGTGCCGTTCTGGTGCGCGGTCGGGCACAAGGCTTGATCGCCGGTGAGGCTCACGTCCGGCTCCCCGACGCGGCGGCTCCGCTGCCCGCAGATTCGCACTATAATTGTCCATTTATAACAATAGCTTAAGCGGACAGGCTCCCGCGTTCATTGCTTGAACAAAAGGCTTGACGTTCACGGGATGAACGGGCTAGCGGTAGGGCTTCGGGGGGTTATTTCGATGCTCGAGGCTGCTCAGGGCGACGAAGGGCCGGACAATTCCCGTATCGTGCTCGGCCTCCTCAACTCGGTCGAGCGCGACGGCGGCCAATCGCAACGGCGGCTCGGATCGGAGCTCGGCATCGCTCTCGGTCTCGTCAACGCATACCTCAAGCGCTGCGTGAAGAAGGGGCTCATCAAAGTCAGCCATGCCCCCGCCCGGCGCTACGTCTACTATCTCACGCCACAGGGGTTCGCGGAGAAGTCCCGTCTCACCGCCGAGTACCTGTCGTCATCCTTCAGCTTCTTTCGCCGGGCGAAGTCCGATTGCGATCTCGCCTTGAAGGCCGGAGCCGAGCACGGCTTTGCGCGGATCGCACTCGCCGGGATTTCCGATCTCGCCGAAATCGCGATGATCTGCGCGCCCGAAAACGGCATCAAGGTCACGGTGGTGGTCGATGGTGCATCCAAGCGCACTCACTTCGTCGGCGTGCCGGTGGTCGCGTCCTTCGCGCCGATCGCGGGTGAATTCGATGCCGTGCTGGTCACCGATATGCAGGCAACCATGGCGACGCTGGAGCAGGTCGTCGCCTTGATCGGCGTCGAGCGCGTGTTTGTCCCGAAATTGCTGCTCGAACTGCATCATCGCCGCGCAGCGAAAGAGGCGCAACCGTGACGACGCCGGAAACATTCTGGCATGTGGTGCAGACCCATGTCCATGCTGAAGCGAAGGCGCAGATGCATCTTCAGCGGCAGGGCTTTGAAGCCTATTTACCGCGCTATCTCAAGCGCCGGCGCCACGCGCGGCGCACCGAGACGGTCGCCTCGCCGCTCTATCCGAGCTATTTGTTCGTCGGCCTCGCTGCCGGGGTTCATCGGTGGCGATCGATCCACTCGACGATCGGCGTCGCCCGGCTGGTGTGCAACGGCGACATGCCAGCCGTCATCGACGCCTCGATCATCAGCGGCCTCAAGAAGCGTGAGGACGCCGACGGATTCATTCAGCTTCAACGCCGCCCGCAGTTCGCGTCCGGGGACAAGGTGCGCGTGCGTGAAGGCGTGTTCTGCGATTGCCTTGGCCTGTTCGAGAGCATGGGCGACCGCGAGCGCGTGATCATTCTTCTCGATCTGCTCGGCCGAAAGGTGCGGGTGGTCCTTGACGAGAATTACGTCGCCGCGGCCTGAGGTCGTGTGCGCACCTAACTGGCGGGCGGTTCGGGAGACCCTCGAGTCACCCGAAGTGCGGTAGCGTGCCTGATATCATCGGCGGCCTTTCGGTACGCCCTCGTGCCCATCGCTGCCTCTCCCAATGATCGAGCGAAAAATCGATGCAGCGTATATCCGCGCTAAACATTCCGCAGATTGGCCCCGCCGCGTCGCCCTACGCGGTGGCGTTCATCGATGTCGTTGCCGGAATTCAAGCAAGGGAGATCTGGGGCCGCCTCGGCTGGCGTGAAAACAAACGACGCTATCGGCGGACGGTATTCGGGCCATTCTGGACGACAGTGGGCCTCGCAATGTTTGTCGTTGCCCTCGGACTCGTCTGGTCAAACTTATGGCATGTCGACCCGAAAGCCTATCTGCCTTTCTTGACATCAGGGATGCTGTGCTGGGTACTGTTTTCGACAACGTGCGCAGAAGGCTGCGGCGTAATCATTGGCAATGAAGCGCTGATCAAGCAGGTCCGGATCAGCTACACTTTGCTGGCCTGCGCCACGGTGTGGCGCAACGTCATAGTTTTTTTTCACAACCTTTTTATATATGTGCTTATTTGCATCTATGCGGGCGTGCCGGCTACTTGGGGCACACTGTTGGTTTTTCCAGGATTGGCACTTCTCTGCCTGAACGCGCTCTGGATTGCCATTCTATTGGGAGCAGCCTGCACTAGGTATCGCGACATCCAGCAATTAGTCAGTAACCTACTGCAAATCGCGCTTTTTCTGACGCCTATATTTTGGTCTGCGGAGCAACTAACTGGGCGCGCTTCGATATTGGCGAATTACAATCCACTCTATCATCTTATCGAAATCGTTCGCGACCCTCTGATGGGCAGGGTACCCGACATGGCGCACTGGGTGGTGGTCGGTAGTGGCACGCTCCTCGGTTGGACTCTGACCATTTACGTGATGGGAAAGTTGCGCCACCGCATCGTCTATTGGCTCTAGCATATCGCGGACATTTGCAATGGCTCAGATCATTCTCCGGAACCTGGTAACAGAATTTCCAATTTATGGAGCTCAACCGAGCCTGCGCTCGGCGCTGCTCGGCCGCGTCGGGGGCGTTCTACGACGCGGCAGCAATGGCGCAGCCAGACGTGTTGTGGTGCGGGCGTTGGACAATGTGTCGCTCATCGTCGACCACGGCGATCAGCTGGGTATCCTCGGGCACAATGGAGCTGGAAAATCGACGCTGCTGCGGGTCCTGACCGGGATTTATCAGCCGAGTCAGGGGCTGATTACTATCGAGGGCCGCGTTTCTTCGCTCTTCACGACTTCGCCCGGACTTTCGTGGGACGATACTGGGTACGAGAATATCGTGACCTGCGGATTGCTACTTGGCATGACTCGAGACGAAATTGAGCGCAAACTACCGGAGATCGAGGCGTTCACCGAGCTCAGCGACTACCTGGCGCTGCCGGTGCGCACCTATTCGTCGGGCATGCTGGTGCGGCTGTGTTTCGCCATCGCGACAGCGATTGATCCTGAAATCCTGCTGCTCGACGAGGGACTTGGTGCCGGCGATGCGCGTTTTGCGACGCGCGCGGCGAATCGAGTGAAGGCGATGATCGAAAGGTCAAGCATCATGGTGCTTGCCTCGCATTCGGATGAACTCATCCGGCAGATGTGCAAGCGCGCGATCCTGCTTGACCGCGGCCGCGTCGTGGCCGACGGTCCGACCGAGGAGGTGCTGGCGATCTATGGGCGCATGAACCGCAGCGAGCCGCGGTCGAAACCCGCGCCGGCGCCAGTAGTCGCGGAAGCGTGAGCAGACGGCGGGCCAGCTGCGGCGGTCTGAAAGGATCTGGCGGCGGGCGAGAGGGAATAGCCGGTGAGCCACCGCCGTTTAATCAATAGAGCACCGCGAGGAACTATGACTAGCATCAAACAGATCAAGATATTCGCCGATGGCGCCGATCTCGATGGCATCCTGGCGCTCTACAAAAATCCGATGGTCAAGGGGTTCACCACCAATCCGACCCTCATGCGCAAGGCCGGCATCAAGGACTACGAAACGTTCGCTCGGCAATTGGTGGCGGCGATTCCCGACCGCCCGATTTCCTTCGAGGTCTTCGCCGACGATTTCGACGACATGATCGCGCAGGGCCGTGTCATCGCTTCATGGGGCGACAACGTCAATGTCAAAATCCCGGTGACGACCACCAAGGGCGCGTTCACCGGCTCGGTGGTGCGCACCCTCGCCAATGCCGGCGTGATTGTGAACGTGACCGCGGTCATGACTGAGGAGCAGGTTGAGCGGATCGCCGAATGCCTGGCGCCGAAAGTGCCGGCGATCGTCTCCGTCTTCGCCGGACGTGTGGCCGATACTGGGCGCGATCCGATACCGGTCATGCGCGCCTCGCTGCGGGCGCTTGCAGGCCGCCCAAAGGCTGAGCTGCTCTGGGCGAGTCCACGCGAACTACTCAACATCTTCCAGGCCGATGAGATGGGCTGTCACATCATCACCGTCAGCCACGACGTCCTCGCCAAGCTCTCGCTGATTGGCAAGGACCTCGACGAGTATTCGCTCGAGACGGTGAAGATGTTCCACCGCGACGCCACCGCGGCCGGCTTCAAAGTCACAGTGCCGGCACGCAAGGCGGCGTCGTAACAATCGGTGCTGCCGGCGCGAGTCTGCATTTAGTTTGGAGAGGGAAATGCCGAACAAGTTTTCGCGGGTATTCGTCACGGGGGGCGCCGGCTATGTCGGCTCCGTGCTCATTCCGCAGCTGCTCGATCGCGGCTACGCTGTAACGAGCTACGATATTTCCTACTACGGCGACAACTTCCTGCCGAAGAGCAACCCGAAGCTCCGGGTCATCCAGGGTGACATCCGCGACACCGCGAAGCTCGCCGCGGCGGTTGCCGGACACGACGCCTTCATCAGTCTGGCCTGCATCTCCAATGACGCGAGCTTCGAGCTCGACGAGAACCTGTCGACTTCAGTCAACCTCGACGCCTTCGAGCCGATGGTGCTTGCCGCCAAGGCTGCGGGCGTGCACCGCTTCATCTTTGCCTCATCGAGCTCGGTCTACGGCGTCTCCCATCAGCCGAACGTGACCGAGGCGCATCCGCTCGTCCCGCTCACGCTCTACAACAAATACAAGGGCATGTGCGAGCCGCTGTTGTTCAAGCACACAGATGCGAGCTTCGTCGGCGTGGTCTTCCGCCCGGCGACGGTGTGCGGCTATGCCCCGCGGCAGCGCTTCGACCTCAGCGTCAACATTCTGACCAACCACGCCATCAACAACGGCAAGATCACCGTGTTCGGTGGCGAGCAGATGCGGCCCAACCTGCACATCCTCGACTATTGCGACGCGGTTCAGGTTCTGCTTGATGCGCCGGACGAGAAGATCGCCAACGAGATCTTCAACGTCGGCTATCAGAACATGTCGATCATGGACATCGCGCTTCTCGTCAAGCGCGTGGTGCAGCAGGAGTTCCCGGACAAGGGCGAGATTGGCCTCGTCACTACCCCGAGTGACGACAAGCGCTCCTACCATATCAATTCCGACAAGGTGCGCCGCGTGCTCGGCTATGCGCCCAAGCGCACGATCGAGGAGGCGGTGCGCGACCTCTGCCGCGCCTTCAAGGACGGCAGGCTTCCCAATTCGATGGCCGACGACATCTACTACAACGTTCGCCGTATGAAGAACCTGCAGGCCGCATGAGCACGCGCGAAGCCGTCGTCACCGGCGGCGCCGGTTTCATCGGCAGCCACATGGTCGATCTGTTGCTCGCGCGCGGCTACCGCGTGCGGGTGATCGACAACCTCGTCGGCGGCCGTGAGGCGAACCTTGCCCACCACGCCGGTGAGCCGCGGCTCGCGTTCGAGCAGCGCGACATCCGGCGGCTCGAGGCCGGCGATGCATTGTTCAGGGACGCCGAGCTCGTCTTCCACTTCGCCGGCATTGGCGACATCGTTCCGTCGATCGAGCGGCCGATCGACTATATGGACACCAACGTCCAGGCCACCGTCCGGGTCCTCGAATGTACGCGCGCGGCAAAGGCGAAGAAATTCGTCTACGCGGCCTCGTCGTCCTGCTACGGCCTTGCGGATGTTCCCACCCGCGAGGACCACCCAATCGCGCCGGAGCATCCCTACGCGCTGAGCAAATATCTCGGGGAGATGGCGGCGTTGCACTGGCACCAGGTCTACCGGTTACCGACCAATTCGATCCGCATCTTCAATGCTTACGGCCCGCGGGTGCGCACAACAGGAGCCTATGGTGCGGTGTTCGGCGTCTTCTTCAAACAGAAGCTCGCCAGCAAACCGTACACAGTGATCGGCGACGGCACGCAGCGCCGCGACTTTCTCTATGTGACGGATATCGCCGAGGCGTTCCTGCGCGCAGCGGAAAGCGACTTCAGCGGCGCGATCTGGAACCTTGGCGCGGGCAATCCGCAGAGCGTGAACCGGCTGGTCGAGCTCCTCGGTGGTCCGGTCGTGCATATACCGAAGCGGCCCGGGGAGCCCGACTGCACCTGGGCGGACATCGGCAAGATCAGCCGCGATCTCGGCTGGAAGCCGGTGGTGCCGTTCGATCAGGGCGTCGAGCGCATGCTGGAGGACATCGAACTCTGGCGCGACGCGCCGCTGTGGGACCCGCAGTCGATCGCAGTCGCAACCAAGACGTGGTTTCAATACTTGGGCAGGGAGGCCTGAGGTCGTGGAATCTTTCGGCAGCCACTACAAGCACAAGATCAAGACCGCCGAGGAGATCGCGGCGCTCATCGGCAATCCGCCGCGCAAGCGCAAGGTGATCATGTGCCATGGCGTGTTCGATGTCGTCCATCCGGGCCATCTGCGCCATCTGCTCTATGCCAAGAGCAAGGCGGATATTCTCGTCGCCAGCCTCACCGCCGACCACCACATCTCAAAGGGGCGCTATCGGCCACATGTCCCGCAGGACCTGCGCGCGATCAATCTCGCCGCTTTCGAGATCGTCGACTACGTCATCATCGACACCGATCCGACGCCGCTGAAGAACCTGGCACTGATCAAGCCTGACATCTTCGCCAAGGGCTACGAATATCAAGCAAGCGGCCTGCCGCTGAAGACGCAGGAGGAACTCGAAGTGATCCGCAGCTACGGGGGCGAGATCATCTTCACCCCTGGCGATTATGTCTTCTCCTCGAGCCAGATGATCGAGGCGGCGCCGCCCTCGTTGCGAGTCGAGAAATTGGTGACCCTCATGGAAAGCGCGGGGCTCACCTTCGACAAGCTGCGAACCGTCGTCGATTCGCTTGGCGGTCAACCCGTGCACGTTGTCGGCGACACTATAGTCGATACGTTCACGTATACGAGCATGATTGGTGGCCAAACCAAGACACCGACGATAAGTGTTCTGTTTGACAAAAAAGTCGACTACATCGGAGGAGCAGGAATCGTCGCCGAGCATCTCCGCGCAGCCGGTGCGGACGTGACCTTCTCTACTGTCTTGGGCGAGGACGCGCTCAAGGACTTCGTTCTCGAAGGATTAGCGAACGCCGGGGTCGAGTGTAGACCTGTTATTGATAAAACGCGGCCGACCACGAACAAGAATGCGATCATTTCCGGCGGCTACCGGCTGCTCAAGGTCGACACGCTCGACAATCGGTCGATCTCCGATGGCATAGTTCTCAACCTCTGCAAGTCAATCGCGACGGAAAAATCCGACGCGCTGGTGTTCAGCGACTTCCGCCACGGCATGTTCAATCGGCGCACCATCCCGACCTTGACCGACGCAGTTCCGGACGGAATGTACAAGGTGGCGGACAGCCAAGTGGCGAGCCGCTGGGGCAACATTACGGAATTCCGCGGCTTCGATTTGATCACGCCCAACGAGCGCGAGGCGCGCTTTGCACTCGGCGACCAGGATTCCGGCGTGCGGCCGCTCGCAGCGAGCCTGTACGACGCCGCCAAATGCCAGACGCTGATACTCAAGCTCGGCGACAAGGGCGTGCTCACCTGCCGGCACGGCGACCATCAGGCGCTCGACTCGTTCTTTGTTGTCGACAGCTTCGTCGACCGCCTGGTCGACGGCGTTGGCGCCGGCGACGCGCTGCTCGCCTACTCGACGCTGTGCATGTTGACCAACAAATGCGAATTCACGGCGACTATCATCGGCAGCATGGCGGCGGCCTGCGAATGCGAGAAGGACGGCAACGTTCCCATCACCATCGAGGACGTGCACCACAAGCTCGACACGGCAGAGCGCGAGGCGAAGTTCGATTAGCAGCTCCATGCGTGTCATCGTCATCGGGCTCGGTGTCCAAGGTCACAAGCGCCGACGCTTCGCGGGATCGGATTTTGTCTGCTCCGTGGACGTGCGCAATCCCGAGGCCGACTTTCGGGACGTGCGCGAGGTTTCTCTCGACACGTTCGACGCAGCGCTGCTCTGCGTTCCCGACGCGGCCAAGCTCGGACTGCTCGACTACCTCATCGAACATGGCAAGCACGCGCTCATCGAAAAGCCGCTGGTCACGGATGACGAGAGGGCCCTTACACGGCTGCAGAAGGACGCGCGCAGCAAGGACGTCGTTCTCTACGTCGCCTACAATCACCGCTTCGAACCGCACTTCGTGCGCATGCGCGATCTCATCAAGTCCGGCGCGCTTGGCCGCATCTACCGCTGTCGCATGTTCTACGGCAACGGTACGGCGCGGCTCGTGCGCAATTCCGACTGGCGCGACCGCGGCGCCGGCGTCCTCGACGATCTCGGGTCGCACGTCCTCGACACCGCGCGCTTCTGGTTTGGCGACATCGGCAACGCATTCTCCATGGTTTCGGCCAACTGCTTCGAGAACCGCAGCCCCGACCACGTCGTGTTTGCGGCGCCCAGCGCAAGCCCGCAGCTGGAGTTCGAGATGACGCTGCTGAGCTGGCGCAACCACTTCACCTGCGACGTCTTCGCCGAGAACGGCAGCGCGCATATCAGCTCGCTGTGCAAGTGGGGGCCCTCCGAGTTTACGCACCGCACGCGCATTCTACCGAGCGGCCGGCCACCTGAGCAGTCGGTGATACTGCTGCAGGACGACCCAACCTGGGAGCTCGAATACGCACACTTCAAGACGCACTGCCGGGAGCGGAGGCCGACCGATCTTGCGAACGACATCTGGCTCAATCGCGTGCTGCGCAAGCTCGGCAGCGAAACGGCAGAGATGGCGCGCGCGTCATGAAGCCCGTTATTGGGTATGCGGGTATGACCCATCTCGGCCTCGTTTCGGCAAGCGCGGCGGCGGGACAGGGATTCCGCACAATCGCGTTCGATCCCGATCGCTCCCTGATCGAGCGTCTGACGCACGGCGATCTGCCGGTGAACGAGCCCGATCTGCCCGAGTTGATGGGACGCGCAGGGCACAAGCTCGCATTCAGCGCCAACGACGGCTCGCTCGGCGAGTGCGACTTGGTCTATGTCGCGGTCGACGTGCCGACCGATGATCGGGGCCAGAGCGATCTTGCGCCGATCAAGTCCATGGTCGAGCGCGTGCGCCGAAACCTCGCCACCGACGCCCGGCTCGTGATCCTTTCGCAGGTACCGCCCGGATACACGCGCTCCCTGCCGGTGCCGCCGGCTCAACTTTACTATCAAGTCGAAACGCTCGTCTTCGGGCGGGCGGTCGAGCGCGCGACCAAACCCGAACGCTTCATCGTCGGCTGCGCCGATCCGAGCCATCCACTGCCGCCGGCGCTGCAAACGTTCGTTGAGTCGTTCTCCTGCCCGATCTTGCCGATGGCTTACGAGAGTGCCGAACTCACCAAGATCAGCATCAACTTCTGCCTGGTCGCATCGATCACCGTGGCCAATACCTTGGCCGAAATCTGCGAGCGGGTCGGCGCTGACTGGTCGGACATCGCCCCCGCACTAAAGCTCGACCGGCGCATCGGCCCCGGGGCCTATCTCAGCCCCGGTCTCGGCTTAGCCGGCGGCAATCTCGAGCGCGACCTGCGGACCGTCGTGCAGATCGGCGAGGCAAAGAAGACCGATGTCGGCGTGGTTAAGGCGTGGTTCGCCAACTCGGAGCATCGCAAGGATTGGCCGTGGCAGGTGCTGAAAGACCACAAGAACAACAGCCCCGTTGCCCGCGTCGCGGTCCTCGGCCTAGCTTACAAGGAAAATACGCATTCGACCAAGAACTCGCCATCACTCGCGTTTCTGGCGCATCTGCAGGGAATGCAGGTCAAGGTCCATGATCCGGTGGTGCCGGCGTCGGTCGCACCCTGGACGACAGGCGCCCCGGATCCATTGGCCGCGGCGGAAGGCGCCGATGTCCTAGTGATTGCAACTCCCTGGCCGCAATATCGCGAACTCAGACCGCGCGATCTGGCGCGGGCGATGAACGGCCGCACGGTACTCGACCCCTACCGCGTGCTTGATGGCCACGCCTGCGCGGCCGCCGGCTTCACCTACCACACACTCGGCAGGCCGCCGCTCGCGCCAGCGGCATGAGGGATCAGGTTACACATCATCATCCCTCCCCCGTTACGCCCGGCTGCAGGGACGTCCTCCGCTCCAGCAATTTCATCGATGGCGCGATCCTGCGCGCAAGCGTCGCGGCGCGCCGTAGTCCGGCTCGGACAAGAAACTTGATCTGCCTACCGAAGAGACTGCAGTGCGGCTCGCGCCGCCGCGGCCGCACGATGCTCGTCGTTGCCTAGCCAGCTGTTGCATCGGGATACGGCGGCATACGATTGCGCCCAGGCTTCACTCGGTCTGCTGCGCCGCTACCAAGGTGGTTCGAGCCAGGGCGTAGGCGCGAGGCGTTTCCCGAGCCGACTGCCTAATAAGTGGCCGCCTTCATCTATGAAGTCCTCGCACTAGACGCGCCAACATCGCAGCCTGAAAGTACAAGTGGTTTTCAGCAGCCTACAGTTTTGCTTTGCATTTCTGCCCTGCGTCTTGCTGGGCTCGCTAATTGCGCAAAGATTTGGTGATACTGCGATCAAACTGTGGCTCATCGCCGCATCCCTGGCATTCTACACCGCCTGGTACCCTCCCTACACCTTCATTCTGCTCGGGTCGATTAGCGTCAATTTCGGTCTGCTGCGTTTCGCGTTGCTGCAGCCGCCGCAGTCACATTTACGTTTTTGGACGATCACCGCAGGAGTCGTGGGCAATGTCTGTCTTCTTGGTTGGTTCAAGTACTCGGGCTTTATTACGCTTAACATCAATGCCACCCTCCAAACGAACTTGCTTATTCCGCATGTGATCCTTCCGTTAGGTATTTCATTTGTTACATTTCAAAAAATCGCGCTACTTATAGACGTCTACCGGCGCGACGTGAGACACATCGAATTCCTTTCCTATCTGATGTTCGTTACCTTCTTTCCACAGCTTATAGCAGGGCCGATTGTCCTGTTTCCTGAAGTCCAGACTCAGTATCAAGAACCCAAGAGAATTCGCCTGACTTTGCGTCACTTTGCCGTCGGCTTTTCAATCTTTGTAGTTGGACTTTTCAAGAAAGCCGTTTTGGCAGACCTTGTAGCGACCTTTGTTTCTCCGGTATTTGACGCTGCGACTACCGGCGCGATGCTGCGAACATCAGAAGCATGGACCGGAGTACTCGCTTATACTCTGCAGTTATACTTCGACTTCTCCGGTTATTCAGATATGGCTATCGGGCTTGCTGCGATGTTCGGCATCGTTTTGCCATTCAACTTTGCATCACCGTACCGCGCAACCAGCATCATCGATTTCTGGCGCCGCTGGCACATCACTCTTTCCAGATTCCTTAGGGTTTACTTGTATGTCCCGCTCGGCGGAAATCGGAAGGGCCCGCTGCGGCGATACCTCAACTTAATGCTCGTGATGCTCATCGGCGGGCTTTGGCACGGAGCTGGATGGACGTTTGTCGCGTGGGGTGGTCTGCACGGTATTTATCTCATGACAAACCACTTTTGGCGTTCTCTCAATTTCCGCCGACCCAATACGAGTGCTGCCGCAGCGCTTGGGCTTCGTTTTGCAGCTTGGTCTCTCACCTTCCTGGCAGTGATCGTGGCGTGGGTTTTTTTTCGAGCCGATACGTTCGGAGCCGCCGCACTATTGCTGAAACAAATGTCGGATCCAGTGGGCATATTCGAAATGTTCCGTCACGGCCTTCGATCAGGGGGAGTGTATGCTGGCGTATCATTTTCGCAGACCAACTCTTTGAATCCTCAATATATCACGGTGGTAATTTTCCTTGCTTTAGCAATTTGCCTTGCGATGCCGAATACCCAGGCAATATTCACTCGGTCTATTGAGCGATGGATTGGACCTCTTCACGACGAGAGGCCACAATACGCTAGCCTGATCGACTGGCGTCCGTCGCACGCATGGGGCGTCACCGTCGGCCTTGCTGCTGCCTCAGCTTTAATGGCGATGACCGTTGGATCGAGTCCATTCCTCTATTTCAATTTTTGATCTAGTCAATATGTCATGATTTATCCGGTTATAGACAATGAGCTGAAAAAATACACCTTCCAGCAGAACTCCGACCAAGCTTCAGCTAGTCGACCAATTGATACAAGTCAAATTCGCCTCTATATCATGATTGTGTTTGCATCTGCCATTACCCTGTTGATCCTCAGTGCGACATTTAATCTCCTTGTCGACGCCAAAGGTCTCTACGGGATGGTTCGCGTGGGCGGCTTTAACTCGCACAAGGCCTTTCAAAACAACTATGGCAAAGAGGTGAAAACATTTGGGGTGCGCGCTTACCTTCCTAACACTGTTTTCTTCGGCGCTTCGACGGTGGATCGGGGGATAGTCCCGGAATGTGATCGAACGGCATCTTCTGGTGGACCTTTAAGAATATACAATGCGGCCAGCGGTGGCGACTCTCCGCCGAGCTTCCTTGCCGAGTATCCCAATGTGCGCTCGATAGGCACCGTGCAGCGCATTGAGATCGAAACCCGATTTCCCTCTCACCCGATGCTCAGTGCTAAACAACATGGCCGATTGTCTATCCCACAAGACGACAGCGTATTTTCCCGATACATTCAACCTTGGCTACCGCCTCGCTTTGCAATCAATTTTCTTTCCGACTTTTTTTCTTGGAAGGCCTTCATCCTAAACTTCAAAACAGTTGCAGCTAATAGAGGCGCTACGGCATCGACTTTTTACGGGTACGGCGCGGACGGAAGATTCGATCAGGATTGGCTGAAGGCGACATCGCCGCGAGTGGTAGATGAAACTGACGCACTAAACCTTGCTGTAAATTATCATCGCCTTTTTGCGAGTGGCTTAACAAATGAAGTGAAGAGTGATTTGTCCTACGTAGCTGCTTTTGCTGCGGCAGCCGCTCGAGATCACTTAGAACTCGATTTCTTTATCCCACCCGAACACGCTCTGTTGCTTTTGTCATACTCTATTGGAGGCGTGTGGCCCTCGTACGAACAATTTAAAAGAGACCTACTTGAGGCGACTGACGCTGCAAGGGAGCGATACAGCGTAACCATTCGCGTATTTGATTTTGGCGCGTTTAATCAAGTGACCGAACAAACAGTCAAGGCGGCCGCTCGAGCGACAACTTTCGATCCTTACTACGAAGATCTTGTGCATTTTAGAAAGTTGGTTGGGGACTTCATTCTAGCAAAGATGCTCAGCTGCCAGATCAGTGAACAAGTTCCCGATGGTTTTGGCATTCAACTCAACCGGAACAACATCCATGCCCATTTGGTCGAGCAGCGAGCGAAACTGGACTTGTATCGCAGTTCAAACACTGAGTTGGCAAGTGCGCTAACCGAGCGATTGGCGCGCACAACGATGCGGCGTGAGTAGATCGTTACAAGGTTATGGTTCTTCGTACGATGCGGAAGCCGAATTCGAGTTTGTGCGAGGTTCCCTCGACCCTTTCGAGCGGCGCTGCTCTGCGTTTCGGATAAGGCTAAGATCGAATTGCGTGACTATGTCGTCCGAACTTGAGGAGCACGCCGTGGTTGAAAACTGCTGGTCACGCCAGATGAGGCGGCGCTACCAGAATGCAGGGACCCGCGCGCTAAGGGCTTCGTCGTCTATGTTGCCTATAATTAGCACTCGGAGTCGCACTTCGTGCGCATGCGCGGGCTCGTCAAGTCCGTCGCCCTCGGCCGGTGCTTACGTCGCTGCCGGCCTGGGCTATTATACTTTAGGTATGCCGCCGCTAGCGTTGGCCGCATAAGACGATGCTTCGCCACCGCAATTCCTCGCCTTTTGCGCCAACGCGGACTGTCGTGCTCGGCTCGGGCGGATTCATCGGCGGTGCAATCCTGCGCAAGCTCGAAGCGTCGGGGCATGCTGTTATGGGGCTTGGCCGTAAGGAACTCGATCTGCTCGCCGTTGGCGCTGCCGAGAAGCTCGCCTCGTTGCTGCAGCCGGACGATACGCTCGTCTTCGCCTCCGCCCGGGCGCCATGCAAGACGCCGGCGATGATGCTCGAGAACATCGCCATGATGGCCGCGGTATGCGAAACCGTCTCGAAACAGGCGGCGGCGCACCTCGTCTATGTCAGTTCGGACGCCGTCTATGCCGATTGCCCGCTGCCGCTGACGGAGACTTCGCCGGCCGCGCCGATAAGCCTGCACGGCGCCATGCATCTCGCGCGCGAACAGATGCTGCTCAGCGTCGCCGGCGCGGCGCCCCTGGCCATTGTGCGGCCCACCCTCGTCTACGGCGCCGGCGATCCGCATAACGGCTACGGACCCAACCGATTCCGCCGCCAAGCCAATCGCGGCGAAGCCATCGTCTTGTTCGGCGACGGCGAAGAGCGCCGCGACCACGTCGACGTCGGCGACGTTGCGGAGATTGTGGCACTCGTGCTCGACCACCGCTCGGCGGGCGTGCTCAACATCGCAACCGGCACGGTCGCGAGCTTTCGCGCCTTGGCGGAGAAGGCGGTCGCCTTGGCGGCCAAGCCCGTTGCCATCAAGACGTCACCGCGCAGCGGCCCGATGCCGCACAACGGTTACCGCCCGTTCGATCCGGCGGCGACGGTAGCCGCATTTCCAGGCTTCCGCTACACCGCCATCGATGCCGGCCTCACGCGCGCACAGCGGCAGGAATTCGGCTGATGCGGCATGTTGATCTGTTGCGCGCGCTGCCGAAGACCAAGCGTAACATCCAGAAGCGCGCCGACGCCAAGGACCCCACCGTCATCGCTATCGCCAAGCAATACGGGGAAATGTACTGGGACGGGCCGCGGGAATATGGCTATGGAGGCTACCGCGACGACGGCCGCTGGCATCCAGTGGCCCGCGACATCATCGCCCATTACGGGCTGCAACCTGGAATGCGCGCCCTCGATGTTGGCTGCGGCAAGGGGTTTCTGGTCAAGGCGTTGCTTAAGGAATGCCCGGGCCTGGAAGCGTTCGGCCTCGATATTTCGCTCTACGCGCTGATGCACTGCGCACCCGAAGTGGTCGGCCGCCTCCATCTCGGCACCGCGGAGAAGCTGCCGTTTCCCGATGGCTCGTTCGATTGCGTCCTATCGCTCAACACCATTCACAATTTTCCGCGGCCGCGTGCGGCCATCGCCATGCGTGAAATCCAGCGGCTGAGCAACGGCCGCGCCTTCGTGCAGGTTGACTCCTATCTGACGCCTGAGCAGAAGGAGGTCTTCGAGAGCTGGGTGTTGACGGCTGAATTCCATGATTACCCAGAAGGTTGGCTGAAAGTCTTTGCCGAGGCCGGCTACACCGGCGACTACGATTGGACCATCATCGAGTAACAAAATCCGCGGCTAGTCAGTTCACGCCGTTCTCCGCGCATCCGCGCGAAAGTCGGAAGGGAGCGGCAGGCGGAACGCGGATGAACCGGGTCGCCACTGGCACGACACGAACGGAGCTTGAAAGGCTTTATGGGCAAGAGATACGCGATCTTGGGCGGCGGCGGATCGTTCGGCATCCATTCGGCACTTTATCTGCTCGATCACACCGATCCGGAGCTGGTGATGGGCATCGGCCGCAATCTGCTGCGGCCGGAGCCGTTCTCGCTCAACGTCGAGAAACGCAAAGGATACGAGTACCACGCCTATCACGTCACCTATGAGCTCGATCTTCTGCTCGAACTGCTCGATCGCAAGAAGCCGCAGGTGATCGTCAATTTCGCCGCGCAGGGAGAAGGCGCCGTGTCGTGGAAGCACTCGTGGCGCTTCTTCGAGACCAACTCGATGGCGCTGGCTCGCCTCACCGAGGAGCTGATGAAGCGGGATTGGCTCGAGCGCTTCATCCAGATCGGCACGTCGGAAATGTACGGCTCGGTCGAGCATGCGACCAAGGAAGACGAGCCGATCAAGCCATCGAGCCCTTATGCCGCCTCCAAGGTGGCGTTCGACATGTACCTGATGTCGGTCAACAAGTTTCTGAAGTTCCCGATGAACATCATCAGGCCTTCGAATGCCTATTGCCCCGGCCAGCTGCTGCACCGGGTGATACCGAAGGCGGTGATCTGCGGGCTCAAGGGCGAGAAACTGCCGCTGCACGGCGGCGGACGCGCGGAGAAATCATACATCCACGCCCGCGACCTCGGCCGCGCCATCCATCTCGTGGCGGAAAAGGCCCCGCTCGGCACCGTGTACAACGCTGGCCCGGCACTGCCGACGTCGATCCGCGAGGTCGTCGAGCGCACCGCCAAGGCGCTCGGGATCCCGTTCGATCAGCTTTGCGAGGTCACGGGCGACCGCCTCGGCCAGGACTCGCGCTACTGGCTCGACTCCTCGGCGATCAAGCGTGACGTGGGCTGGGAGCCGCAGATCGGCTGGGACGAAGGGCTCAAGGAGATGGTCGACTGGGGCCGCAAATATTTCGATGCACTCAAAATCTGGCCGACTGACTACACCTTGCGTGCGTGAGCAAGCCGTGAACGACAGTATGACGACGACCCGCGCGGCCGCACTGCGCAACAGCTTCGATGCCGGCGCCGCCCGCAAGCGGTGCCGTTCCTATCGCATTCGCATTCTCGACATCTCGCAGCAGGTCACCGCGCTGCACGTGGCGCCGGCATTCTCCTGCATCGAGATCACCGACCTGCTCTACAACAATCTGATGCGCCGGGAGGATGGTGGCGATTACCGCGACGTCTTCCTCATGTCCAAGGGTCATGGATGCATGATCCAGTACGTCATTCTCGAGGAGCAGAGCGTTCTGTCGCGACATGACATCGAGAGTTACTGCAAGCCGAACGGCCGGCTTGGCGCCCATCCCGACTACGAGACGCCGGGGGTCGCCGCATCCACCGGGTCCCTCGGCCATGGGCTCGGCATGGCCACCGGTCAAGCCTACGCCGAAAAGCTAAAGAACACCGACGTTCTCATCTACTGCGTCCTCTCTGACGGCGAATTCCAGGAAGGCTCCACCTGGGAAGCGATGATGATGGCGGCCAACCTCAAGCTCGATAATCTCATCGCCTTCATGGATTTCAACGATTTCGGCGGTCTCGAGCATATGAGCGACGGTCATCCGGCATTCTATCCGCTGGTTGAGAAGGCCGAATCCTTCGGCTGGGAAGCAGTCGAGGTGGACGGGCACGACGAGGAGGCGATGCGCGAGGCGGTGATGAGCCGGCGCGGCGGCCGGCCGATGCTCGTCGTCGCCCGCACCGTGAAAGGCAAGGGCATCTCCTATATGGAGAACGCCGCCATCTGGCACTATCGATCGCCCAACAAGGACGAGTATCACCGGGGTCTCAAAGAGCTCGCGGAAGCGCCACTATGAGGAATCGCTTTGCCGACACGTTCTACGAATTGGGCAAGGCCGATCCGCGGCTGTGCGTGGTCGTCGCCGATATTTCCCCGGCCGGCTCGATCGCCAAGTTCCGCACCGAATTCCCGCATCGTTTCGTCAATACCGGCGTTTCCGAGCAGATCATGATCGGCATGACCGCCGGCATGGCGCAGCGCGGGCTGAAGCCGTTTGCCTACACGATCGCGACTTTCACGCTCTACCGTCCGTTCGAGATGGTGCGGGACGATCTCTGCTATCAGAATCTTGCGGTGACGATCGTCGGCATCGGCGGCGGCGTCACTTATTCGACGCTCGGCGCCACCCATCACGCCCAGGAAGACGTGGCCATCGCCAGCGCCGTCCCCAACCTCTCGGTGATCGCGCCGTGCGATCCGAGCGAAACCGAGGCGGCGACCCGCTGGTGCGCGGCACAGGAACAGGGCCCGGTCTATCTCAGGCTCGGCAAGGCCGGCGAACCTGACTTCTCCAAGGATGCGCCGGACCCGTGGGCCTTCGGCAAGGTGCGGCGGCTGCGCGCGGGACGCGATGTCTGCATCCTCTCCTACGGCCCGATCATGAAGCGCGCGTTAGCCGTCGCGGAACGGTTCGAGGCGGCCGGGAAGAGCGTGGCAATCGTTTCCGTGCACACGCTCAAGCCGCTCGACCGCCAAGCGCTGTCGGAAATTCTGCAGGCTTTCGCCCATGTCGTCGTGATCGAGGAATGCGCGCCGAACGGCAGCCTCGCCATGCGCGTCAAGGAACTGGCCTGGGATGCAGGCGCCACCTGCCGGCTCGATACGTTCACCCTCAAAGACGCCTTCATCCACTGCTACGGCAGCCACGACGACATTCTCAACGCGCACGGGCTCGGCGTGCCCGAAATGGCGGCACGTCTCGGGCTCCAATGACGGACAACACCCACGAGCTGGATGCGAGCGCGGAATGATTTCGCCGTCAAACAATCTCCGACCATTCACGCCTGATCAGGCCTGAAATATTCGTTAGTGAGGCAAGGAACAGCAACATGAGTCTTCCCGCCGCAGGTTACGAGCCATACCTCTCGTTTTACGGGCGTCATAAGATTTCTCCCGTCCGCCAGGACATATCGGACATGAACCGACATTTTCAGCGGCGGCAATATCTCTACCGGTACCTTGGCTTGCCGCCACTCGCTATCAGCGGCAAGTCGGTCGCGGAATTCGGCCCGGGCTCAGGCTACAATGCACTTTACACGACCTATCTCGCGCCAAAGCGATACCTCCTGGTCGAGGGCAATCCCACTGGGATGGCGCAATGCAAGAAGCTCTTGCATGAGAACTTCCCAGATTACTCCGGACACGAGTTCGTTGCCTCGCGTATCCAGGAATTCACCACGGAGGAGCGGTTCGATACGATTTTCTGCGAAGGTGTTATTCCGCATCAGAAAGACCCAGCGACGTTCTCGCGTCACATCGGTACTTTCCTGCGGCCGGGAGGAGTCCTTGTTATCACGACTGCCGACTACCTTAGCGTCTTCCCAGAGGTGCTACGCCGTGTGATATGCGACACGATCGTCCTAAATGACGCGCCCCTTGCGGTAAAGGTCGAGCGACTTGTCCCGGTATTTAGCAGTCATTACGCGAGCCTCCCCAGCGCTTCGCGGCCAATCGAGGATTGGCTGATCGACACGCTTCTCGATACATGGGGCAATCCGCTTTACAGCTTCGAAGAAGCCGTTACCTCTCTGTCTGCTGATTTCGAAGTCTATGGCAGCTCGCCCAAATTCTTGACCGACTGGCGCTGGTACAAGGATTTGGACGCCGCCAGCGCCGAGCTCAATAAACATGCAATAGAGCAGTATAGAGCGCAGTGCTTATCTTTAGTCGACTGTCGTACGGTCCTGCCGCCGCAGTCCGTCAAGACGGCATCCGCGATCGCGGATCTCTGCGAGCAAGCATTCTGGCGTATGATCGACATACGCAATTCGCCCAGGCCCGATTTTTCAGCGATTATCGACGTTTGCTCGCGCATCGTTGACGCCGCCCAACCGGATCTAGCCAATATCGCCAAACCGGTCGCCGAGGTCATCGTCTACCTGCGTTCCTACAAAACAACCGACGCTACTTCTTGTTTCCCCACGTTCAAGTCTTGGTTTGGCCGGGGACAGCAATATGTATCCTTTATCAAAAAGGCGCGGTGACATGGCCGCCGACACTCGCGCTGATCCGGCTTTTTGCTTTATGATGGTGGTATGGGGCGAGCGATACCGCCGTTACTTCACGGAATATTGCTTGCCGAGCCTACTGGCGCCAAACAACATTCCCTGTTTGGTCAACAAGGAAGCCAGCAAATTTGCGATCGCCACTACAGCGGAAGATTGGGCAGAGCTAAATAAGCTCGAGGTTTTTAAGCTTCTCAGAAACCACGTAGAACCCGTCCTACACGAACTTCCTTCGTTCAAGGTGAACGACCCAAAAATGCTTGTAATGTCGAGCGGCCACAAAAAGCTATCGAACTACGCGTTCGACCGGCGCGCCTTTGGTGTCAATATCAATCCCGATTCAATCTATTCCGATCACACAGTTAGCCAGCTGCAGAAAAGCGCTCACAATGGCGTAAAAATGGTACTCTACCCGGGCGTTCGGTTCGAGTTTGAAAGTGTTGTCGATGAATTACGACAGGCGGGTGCTTTTAACGAGGGCACTGTTATATCCATATCGCCGCGAAATGCCGCTGGAATTGGTATCCGAAACCCGCATCCTTTTACTAGGGTCTGCGACTGGGACAGTGATTGCTTCTTTGATTTTCCCGTCTATCACTATCTAATTTCGCCGAAGAGGGATGCGATGGTTCTGCACACCATCAGCATGGGGCCAATCATGCTCGATTACGGTTCGATCAACGAGCACGATGACCACATTTTCGAAAAATGGACTCTTGACGGCGACTACGCTCATTCAAATTTCGGGCATTTCGATGTCTACAACGAAATCGAATATGTCGACGATTCTGATCGCTTTATGGTTCTTGGCTTTACCCCGGCGAGCGAAGACGTGCCGCCTCAGAGAAAGCTTTTTCCTTTTCTTAAAGAATTGAACAAGGGTATCCGGCTGCGCCGGGTCTATACTGAACCCATTGTGGATCCGCTAAAAAAGCGACTTTATTTGCGTCAGGTTGTGTTTCATCAAGGTGATCTTAACGCCGGCTTGGAAGAGATTGCGGCTAAGGACTGGCGCATCATGTCCCGATATATCTTGCACTTGATTGCCGACAATAGTGTGCTCGCATATTTCAAAAGGTTCGAACCTGCAAGCGCTTTAGAACCGGTAGACGGTTGGGCTAAAATGCATGTTTATGTCTTCCGTGCGTACGTGCCAGTCTACGTGGTCTTGCGATTTGCGATGCGTGGTGCACGGCTGATAAAATACGTATGTGTTGGAATCGCACGGTGGTTTTGGAGAAATCGCAATCAACTAGGCTCGGCGGTTGCCGATAGAATAAGGCGTATGCTTTCCACAGCGGCAGCGCCACCGTCACGTCCGTGATGCCTGAATGTCGGCAAACGACCGAACCTGCTAACCCTCACCGGATTGGGGAGTGTGGTGAAAGCTGCAACATTCGGCCATGATCCCGCATCTGCCGCCATCGACGGCGGCCAACCGGTGCGAAGCCGCCCAATGCCGCCACGCAATGCACTCGGCGATGCGGAGCTGGCGGCCCTCCAGGAAGCTATTGCTTATTATCACGACAGCAAAATTGACCCCGGCTACCAAGGTACCTTTGAGAAGCGCTACACCGACGCTTTCGTGAAGTACATGGGCGGGGGAGGCTACGCCGATGCGGTCGCTACAGGTACCGCGGCACTATATATCGCGGTGGCTGCGCTCGGGCTTCCGCGAGGTAGCGAGGTAATCGTCTCGCCGGTGACTGATCCGGGAACACTGGCCGCCGTCATATTGAATAATTTGGTACCGCGTCTGGCAGACGGAGAGCCGAGTAGCTTCAACATGGGCTCGGAGCAATTCGTCGAGCGGGTGACCGGCGAGGTTCGTGCCGTCATTGTGGTACATTCGCTGGGGCGCGCTGCCGATATTATTGGTATCGTTCGCGAAGCGCATGCACGTGGGATTAAGGTAATCGAGGATTGCAGCCAGTCGCATGGTGCACGTGTCAAGGGCTCCCCGATCGGCAATTTTGGTGATATCGCCGCTTTCTCAACCATGTATCGTAAGAGTCACATCACGGGCGGTGCTGGAGGCGTCGTTTACTCCAAGGACATCGACTTGTTTCGCCAGGTCCTCGCCCATGCAGATCGCGGCAAGCCCTCCTGGCGCGGCGACTTCGACGATCGTAATCCTAGCCAATTCCTGTTTCCCGCGCTCAACCTCCATACCGATGAACTGTCTTGTGCGATTGGCACTGCTTCGCTAGCGCGCCTCCAGGACACGATATTGCGCCGCCTAACTTTTGTCGCCGAACTCACCGGCCGGCTCAGAGATCGGTCTAAGACCTGCGCGCCATTCGGCTACACGCCGAACGATTCACCCTTCGTCTATCCTATCCTCGTCGACTCTGAGCGCATCACCTGCAGTAAGCAGCAATTTGCCAAAGCCGTGATGGCCGAAGGCATTGGGCTCAATCCACACTACCAATACGTAGTCGCGGACTGGCCCTATCTCAAACCGTACCTTGCCGATGATTTTGACACCCCCAATGCCCGCAACCTCCGCGACCGCTCGTTTATGTTGTACTTGAACGAGAACTACGGGAATTCGGAAGCCAGCGACTGTGTAAAAGCTATCACCAAGGTCGAGAAATACTACGCTCGGTAGGGAGTTTTGATGAACGATGCACTACAGCGCCCCGCCAATAACGACGGGTCATCCCTGGGCCGAAGCGAGTTGCTTATAGCCTAGCGATGCTTCCAGACAATTTCCTCACCGATGAGAGCCCACTGGAGACCGCTGACGCCACAGCGGCGATTATCCTGGCGGGAAATGACCATTATCTGTTACAATTGCGCGACGACATTCCCGGCATTTTTTACCCAGGATTCTGGGGCTGCTTTGGGGGGGCGGTCGGGCTCGAGGAGGAGCCGACCGCCGCGTTAAAACGAGAATTGTTGGAGGAGCTGGAGTTCGAGGCTAAGAATTGCACTAAGCTCCTCAGCCTCGATTTTGACCTGTGTGCCATCAACGGCAGGAGGAACTACCGACATTATTACTTGGTGACCACCACGGAAGCGGAGATTGGCCGCTTTGTCTTACGTGAGGGTACTGCCATGAAACTCTTCACTCCTGCGGAAATCTTCGCCTTACCGAACGTGACGCCTTATGATTCATTCGCTTTGTGGTTGCATCTCGCGCGCCGCCGCTTCGCGTCTTAAGCAAGCTTCGTATTAGTGAGAAGACGATGAGATTCACAGAGGTCTATATCGACAGCTATTTTAATGAAAGCGACGAGCCTGCGTATCTGCACGGAATTGCTCGCCTTAATCCGGGGGCGAAGATCTTCAAGACCAAGGTGCAGGGTCCGTTGTTCTTAAATCGGAATTCGCAGCTCGGTCCCGATGCTACGGTGGGCAAATATTCGGGGATGAACGAAAACTGCTTTTTTGCCCGGGGCAGTATGGGTGCATTCTGCGCGGTTGGCGCACGCACCGCGATCAACCCATTCAATCATCCGACCGATTGGCTAAGTATCAACGAATTTCAATATCATCCCGCATCGTTCGATTGGGTCGAGGAATATCGCGATTTTAAGCGACTCAACCGCACCCCGGATATGTTTGAGTCGGTGACGATCGGCAACGACGTTTGGACAGGTCACAACGTTAACATTATGGGTGGCGTTAGCGTGGGCGATGGGGCGGTGATCGGCGCCGGATCGGTCGTCACCAGGGACGTGCCACCGTACGCCATCGCCGTAGGCGTGCCCGCCGCGGTCAAGCGACTGCGGTTTCCAGAAAAAACAATCGAACGCCTGCTGCAGAGCAGATGGTGGGAGTTGGAGCTGTCCGACTTGAGTGGGCTGCCGTTCCGCGACGTGGAACGCTGTCTCGATAGCATCGAAGCCATGAAGGCCGCCCGGGGGCTCGCCTGATGACAGCCGGTCGCGAGCGCGAGACCATTGCCCCTATCTTGGAACAGTTTGAGGTAGCACCTGATGGCGTGCTAGTTATCCACAGCGCGATTTCGGCGCTGAGCCGCAAGGGCTATCGCGCCGAAGCGATGATCGAGACCTTCCTCGACCATATGAGCAACGGCACGGTGGTCATGCCAACGATGACCTGGCGAACCGTGACGCCGCTGCAGCCGTTCTGGGACGAAATCGACACTCGTTCCGAGACCGGAGTCATGAGCGAAATCTTTCGCACCCGTTACGCTTCGAGGCGAAGCATCCATCCAACCCACTCGGTCGCAGCCCATGGCGCGGCAGCAAACGTGGTGGTCGCCCGGCACCATTTCGACGACACGCCGGTTTCGGCCAACAGCCCCTACGGCCTCATGCGGCCGTACAAAAGCTACGTACTGATGATTGGCGTTGGGCTTGAGAGCTGTACTGCTATTCACCTGCCCGAAGAAACAATTGCACCAGATGTCTATCTGCGGCCACTCAATCCGGCTGAAATCTACCGTTGCAAAGACCGGCACGGCCATGAGCACTGTCTGCGCGCGCGTCGGCACTGGCGCCTCGATCGGGATTTCCCGCAATTCGGCCCGCCTCTGGCCGCTGCAGGCCGCCTGCGTTGCGGCCACATAGATGGCTGCGGTTACATCATTGTGGGCCTATCGGATCTGCTGCACGCTGTGACCGCTGTCCTGCGGGTCGACAAGACCGGCACGCTCAAGCGAAGCCGTCAGGCGTCCTAAGCATACACACTCGCACCGTTTACTATCAACAGATGATGAACTCCCTCAAAGAAAGCAAAACTCCGCTTGAGCGCGGCTTTCATTTCATTACGGTGCTGTGGGGCGAGCGGTATCGCAACTATTTCCTCGAGTATTGTCTGCCAAGCCTGCTTTCCCCGGGCAACATACCCGCCTTACGGACGCTCAATACGAGCAAGTTTTTGATCGCCACGCGGCCGGAGGATTGGGAAGGAATGCGCGGAACCTTGATTTTTGGGCAAATGGAACAATTCGTCACTCCCATCTTCTTCGAGATTCCGCCTTGTCCGCCGGAGCGAAGCGGCTGTGAACATATGGGTATTGGCCACAAGCTTTGCTGCGAGCAGGCGTTCCAAGAGCAAGCATACGCAATGATCCTCACGCCAGACTGCATGTTGTCGGACGGCACGGTGGCCCGATTGCAGGAATTTGCAGCTGATGGCGCAGAGTTGGTTCTTGCCGCGGCGATCCGCTATGCCGAGGAGCCGTTCCTCGGCAAGCTCCAGGACCTCGGCCTCATTCCTCAAGAGAGTCGCCGCGACTCGGGAAGATCTCTCAACATTGACGCGCGCAGCATGGTCTCAGCTGCGATCTACGGTTTACACAGCCAATCCTTGAGATATGAATGGGATGCGCCATATTTTTATCCACAGCTGTCGCCCGCAGTTTGGTGGCGTGTGCCCGCCGAAGAGGGCATAATCCTGCACAGCATGAGCTGGGCTCCGCTGCTTCTTGATTACAAGGCTGTCCGCAAACACGACACCTCAACACTGGATAGCTGGACGATCGATGGCGATTATCTGTACAAGAATTTGCCAACTTCGGCGGAAATACGAGTTATAGATGATTCTGATGATGCCTTTTTAGCGAGTTGGTCACCGCAAGATGATCAAGCTCAGTCGCTGAAGCCGAACCGTATCCTTCAATTGCCCTACATTGGCGAGTTCCTAAAGAGACTGATCTTTTACGACTCTTTCAATGGGCCATTATTTGATCCGTTCAAGCGACGCATTTTCCTCCGCCCCGTGTATTGGCATTCTCGTCCGCTGAATGATAAATGGAATCTCGTCGAGAGCCGCGCCGCTCGTACCCTCTCTGAGGCCCTGAAAAGCCCGCAGAACAGCGCCGCGCGCTTTGCTCTAAGCACGCTCCGCTTTCCCCTGCGGATAGGTATCGTCACAGGCCAATTTTGGGCCTACCGCAGATCAGCGATGATACGTTTTCGTGAAATCATCCGGGGCGATACAGTCGCCGCGAGGAGAGCTATAACTCGTCTTTGCGAATTCGCGACGTTCATCATAGGAATGCAACGGTACTGACGCGCACCTCGGCACAAGTGCTCGTCGGCCCGGCACCCATACGATCGCCTCGATGACCAGGTGGTGGCCACGAAAGCTCGCGTGACCTACGCAGTCCGTATCGTGTCAGCAGCACAATGTTTGCACCAACTAGTTGCCGTTGAACGGCGGGCATAGATGTGCTTTAAGAGGCAGAAGGGGAACCTCCATGATTGATTATTCGAATGCGCCGTGGGTCGATCCTGAACTGGGCTGGAAGCCTAAGCCGGTGACCGAATTGCCGGAACGCGTTCTCATCGATTTTGCGACTAAATGCAATTTGCGCTGCCCAATGTGCCCGGTTTGGGGGTCGGATGACGATAGTGCAATTGATACCGTAAAAGGTATCATGAGGGCGGATGCTGTCGCGCACGTACTCGATCAAATCGAGCCAGCGCACCCCTTGATCCAGCCGAGCATATACGGCGAGCCGTTACTAGTTCCCAATCTGCGGGAACGCCTTGCTGACATCAAAGCGCGTGGCATGACTATTGCGATGAACACAAACGGTTTAACGCTGGACGATAGTATTGCGGAGTACATGGTCGAGATCGGAATTGATTCCATTTCCTTCAGTATCGATTCGGTGACGCGCGAGACGCTTGAGAAAATCCGTGGTGTCGACAAGCTGGAGAAAATTGAAGCAGCGGTTTTTCGCATGCTTGCTGCGAGGGGAGATAAGCTAAAACCTCGTATAAATGTCTCTTTTACTATCCAAGATGCAAACAAGCACGAACAGGAGGCGTTCGTCGAGCGGTGGATTGGACTGGTGGATTGCGTGCGTTTTGGGTTAGTTTTTGAAAATGGCGCTTTCGCCAACATGCAAGAGCCTGACGTTCGGCTGCCGTGCCCGGCGCTGTATAAGACGATGCCGGTTCACAACGATGGCACCGTGACAATTTGCTGCCTAGACGGTTTTAAGAGCACCAATGTTGGCAATGTATTTACCGAAGGCGTCCAGGCCGTTTGGCAGGGCGAAGAATTTGCCAAGGTTCGCTATTATCATGAAACCGGGCAGTGGGATAAGGTTCCTTTTTGCAAAAGTTGCAATGGTTGGGCTCAATACGAATTCGAGGATGAAATCCGCGATGGGATCTTGATTCGTCGCTCGCCTGAATTCACCTATTACAATCGTATTGATCGGCTAAATAATTGGAGCGGCCGCCTACTTGGAGGACACCCAGCGCCGCCGCCTCTGAGAGAGCTGTCAAATCCAGTGGAGTAATCGTCGGTCTTGGGTTTGTTTCCGGCGACCGGCATCGCTGCAATGGAAATCTCAGTAATCCTCCCTAACTACAATCATGGAAAGTGGCTGCCGCGCTCATTGACAGCACTGGTGCGTCAAGATCCGAAGCCGCTGGAAATCATTGTTGTCGATGATGGGTCTACCGACAATAGCGTAGAAATAATTGAACGGTTTCAGAGAACGCATCGCTTTATTCGCCTCATCAGGCATCAAAATAATCAAGGCGCGGAAGCTGCTGTTGGAACGGCACTCAAAGTCGCTAGCGGTGAACTACTTTTCTTTTTCGCTTCAGACGACGTTGTTTTTCCCGGATTGTTTGCTCACGCGATTTCTGCCCTTCATACTTATTCAGAAGCAGCATTCTTTTGCTCTGAGGTCGTTCTCATCGATAAGGACGACAAAATCGTCGGGTTCCGGCCAATATCAATACCACGCAGCCACCCCGGATATATGTCACCATCAGACGTAAGGGCGGGCTTACGGAATTCAGACAATTGGTTTATCGGTCCGAGCATAGTCTATCGCCGCAGCCGCCTTGCCGAAATTGGCTTTTTTGATCGGTCGCTTGGAACGTTGCAGGACGCTATCGCAACACGACTCCTCGCATTGCGCCACGGCTTCTTTTTCGCGCCGGAGGTCCTTGCGAGTTGGCGCATCCTTCCAGATAGCCTCTCCGCGCGCTCTTCGCTTTCGCAGATTGACAATGACCGATTGCTGGCTAGAGCAACCGCTTGGATCAACGCGCATTTTCCCGAAGATGTTAAGATGGATTATGCGCAAGTCTTCGCGCGCCGGCTCCGCTTTAATTTTGCCCGAGCCAAGCTTGCCTTCGGGAGAAGCGAGGAGGTCGTGGATTCCATTGCGGACGTCCTCAAATTCGAGGGTTTCGATCGGACTGTGATGCGTGCGGTCTCACATCTGCCAATGTCATCGCAGTTCATGCTGGCATGGATGACGATGCGAGCGCGTCCCTACGGACTTAAGCAACTCACATCCTCATTGTGGCGGACCTTTACCGTCAATCAAGGCAGAAGGGCCAAGCTCGAGAACGCTATTGAAGCGAACGCACCCGAGTACACTGCATGAGGCTGATCCTGAGGGCCACAAGATGCCACCTAAAGGTGGGGCTTCTACGGTTTCACGGCCATGCGAGCGCTGAAGTCGATGCGATGGAGCAGGAGGGAAATTCCATTTTCTCTGATGTATTCATCCACGGCTCGTCGAGCCCCCGCCATGGCACCATAGTCGTCGATGATTAAAACGCCTTTGTTTGTCAGAACCGGATATAGATGCCTCAGTTCATGTGCAGTGGATTCATACCAGTCGGTGTCTAGGCGAAGTATTGCGACCTTGTGCGGAAGATTGTCGACCAACGTCTCTTCTACTGTCCCTTTTACAAGCCTAATCTTGTCCGTCGGATAGCCGGTCGATTCGATGTTTCTTGCCACCTCTTCCACCGACACATTGGCCCAGCGGCTCGATTGCTCATTAATCTTTTGCCGCGACCATTCCTGATAGTAAAGCTTTCCATCCCGTTTCGGATCAGGACGTGGATGGCCGGCAAATGTGTCAAAGCAGACGAGCCGTCGATCCGTGTCGCCAAGCACCAGCAAAGTCAACGCGGCCATCATCATGCTGCCGCCGCGCCATACCCCGCATTCTACAATATCGCCGGGGATACCGGCTCTGACGACGTAATCCGTGGCGTTATGCATGGCATAGAGCGCCTCGATTGACGTCATCGTATAGGGCTTCACCCGTTCATATAGCTGACGGAATGTAGACTCGGTATCTTCGAAGGCTGCATCGGTGGACCGATAATCGTCGGGTATAAGAGCGTACCCAAAGCGTTGGACGGTTTGCAGGATCGTACGTTTGAGGAATGAGGGTAGATACATCGAAAACCCACGCCCAAGGGAGCGAAAGCGAAAATGTAACCGCTATGGCGCGCGCTGTCGAGAACCGATTGCCAATCTTTACAATGACAGCGGTCCTACTCGTGTTCCAGAACGCTCGCCGGCTTGTTTGTTCCTTTTGCAATAGCTCCGATGATCCGTCGCGATCGTTCGCCAAACTTGTCGGAGCCAAATCGCCGCTCCTCAATAGCACCTGTGCTGATGGAAGCGATCAGACAAGATGTCTAGCATAAGGCGGCCTGAACCACGCTTGGCCAACTGGACACAAGAAAAAAGCTAATACGCCTGCCCGCAGCATATTTTGGAGGAAATGTAGATGCGGCACCGAACTTCTCTAAAATCCCTTATACACGAGCTCGGGCGCCGATCCGTGGTTGGCGACGGCCAAAATAACCAAGGCGGCCACCTTGCTTGCCGTAAGATAAGAAGCCGACAGCTGCTGGAGGTCGCCGACCAGCTTTGTCCGGAGACGCAACAAACCGGGAGCGACTGCTGTCTGCCAAACGGACCTCGTAGGCTGCTCGAGCGCAACGGCAGCCGACAATGCAATCGTCAACAACAGAAAGGCGCCTGATCCGCAAGCGAGTACCTCAAATGCGGAGACCTTCGTGTTGTTCAGCCAAAGGCAACTCAAAGCTACCGCAAAATAGGCCAGCGTGGCGGCACGACAGCCATGCGCATACCAAGCGCGACGGCGCAGTGCCGAATATTCTGTTTTTCCAAGCCAGTTTCTTGCAGCGCTCTGCCAGATCTTGTTAAGCGTAACACTGGCGCCGAGAAGTGCACCGTAAACCAAGAAAATTGTTGTGGAACCATGCCATATGCCCATCAAACCAAAGGTCACGAAGAAGACGATGGCGCCAAGATAGTTCAACGAATTTGTGCCACTCCAATACGCCGCCAATACCTTCAACAGTGGATTGAAAACATACGTCTTGAACCACATGGATAACGTGATGTGCCAACGAGACCAGAAGTCCAGCATGTTGGAAGCGCTAAAAGGGGCGTTGAAATTTTCCGGCAGCGCGAAGCCGGCCATAGCACCCATGCCGATTACGATATGCATATACGCTGAGAAATTGGCGTAAAGATACACAAGGTAGGCAAAGGAGGCGGCGCCAAAGCCGAGCGTTGCCCTCGCCCAATCGTGCCTTTCGACATTGCCATAGAACCAAGTCTGCAGCGAAGTCGATTGTGACTGGAGAAGCGGCACTATGACAACGAGTAGAAAGTAGCCAAGCAAAATACGTCCTACGAGCCGGTCGATGGCACTCGGGCTGGACGGCACCTCGGTCTTGCTGGTTTGGTGATGAAATTCCTGGTAACGCTGGATCGGGCCGGAGAGGAACGTGAATAAGGAGAACGTGTAGTTGAAATAGCTCACCGGGCTAGGAAGTGGGGAGGCCCCCTGCGCCAAGTCGATCACGAGATGCAAAATCCTGAAAAGGATGTACGACATGCCGACCGTCAGATACGCAAAATGCAGTGTCGGCATTGACGCGAGGATGGTGTATTGCTTGAGCCAGATGAACATTCCAACAATGCCAACAATCAAAATGCAGATCGCGGAACGCAGATTGAGCCCTGCCGCCGCGACCACGGCGACATAACCCAGTGCAGCGAATGCGAACAGGGGCACCATCTCCATGGCAGATGACGCAAAGCTTGTCGCAAAGGCAAGATTCGCGACGAGGAATATGCAATCGCGAATTGGCCCTGAACGCACGAGACGCAGTAGCGCGATCACCGCGACAGCGAAAAAGAAAAAGGCGAAAGTATCGAAGTTCATGGAGTGATAGCCTCCACCCTTGCTTGTGCTGGCTTGGTCGGTCGGCCCAGCACTAAAGCAGGCTCGAGATGATCACCATCAATATCCAAAGTAAAGCGATCTCCGTCCGGCGACGAGCGGAACTTCACCCGATCGAGTAGGGAATGATGGAAAACTTCGCGCGGTATGATCACCCTCAACCGATCAGAGGGGACTTGGTCGAGGAGCGGACGCACCAAACGTCCCTCCGGCGCTATCTCCTCGTCGCCTTGTCCCCGTTGCTCATTCTTGTTCTCGTCGCCGCATTTAACATCGTCGTAGATCCCAAAGGCTTGTTCCAGCTTCTGGAATTCGAACGGTTCAATTCGTACAAGCCGTTCGAAACGAACAATTTCGTCGAGCATAAAAGCCTGGCATTACGCAGATATCGTCCTGATACGATCATCGGCGGACCTTCTTCAGTGACATTCGGCGTTGTTCCGGAATGCCATAATTCGCCTATGCAGCTATCCCGAATCTATAATTACGGCGGGGTGGGAGTAAGCCCTGGCGCCATATTGAAGGATATCGACGACATCGCCGCGATTGGATCGGTTAAGCGGATCGTCGTCGAATGGAGATTTGAATATGGGGACTTCGTACCTTCCGCAAAATCGAGCGAGCGCCGCGCAACCAAGAGCGTAGGACCCGGGTTGCTCCCGCGCCTGCTGAGCCCCTGGATCCCTGCGCGCCATCTCAGCAGTTATTTTGAGGGCTTGTTTTCGTGGGGCGATCTATTGTTGAGTGTGCGGACCATTTTGGCAAACCAGGAAAAGGATAAATCTTCACGCTTTCGCAGATTCAACGCCGACGGCAGCTTCGATCAGGAATGGTTGCGACGGTTTGATGCGTGGGTCATCACGGAGGAAGCCGTGATCGACCACGTTGCGCACTACAGCAATCATTTTTTGGGACACTGGTCGAATGATTTCGAAGTAGATTTTTCGTCTCTGCTACAGCTGATCGAGGCAACAAGTGGTTATGGTATCCATGTCGACCTTTTTATCCCGCCCGAGCACGTGACCGAACTTCTATTTTACAGCGAAGCCGGCGTTTGGCCTCTATACGAGAAGTTCAAGGTTGCCTTCGCTCTAGCGGTCGAGAAAGCGAACGAGCGATACTCCGCCGACATACATCTTTTCGATTTCGGGAATATCAGCGATGCTACTACCCAGACTATCAAGCGCGCCGATGGGCACACATGGGACCCGCTCTTTTTTGATCCCGTCCATTTCCGCAGAGCCGTCGGAGATTTCATCCTGGCCACGACACTCGGTTGCAACATAGACACGCCGGTACCTAACGACTTCGGCACTGAATTGAATACCGCGAGTATCCCGCAGCATCTGGCGATAGAACGCGGGAAACTGGCAGCCTATCGCGCGAACCATCCCGATCTGGTGAAAAAGATCCGGGCAGCGATCGGATCCCAGCGCAAGGGAAGCTTCGATGAGCAGTTTCCTCAATAAGGCCACGGTTCCGCTGAGGCCGCGCAGCTGCCCTTGTCCCCGGTGGATCGAGCGCGGACCCCCGCGTTGGGCGCGTTGCCGGTCTCGATCGATGAACAGGGAGTTCGGCCATTGCCGGCCGCAGAGTCAGGAGAGGACGATGGCCCCCCCCCTACCGGCGACCTGGACTTTGCAGCAGATTGCAGAGGGCCAAGATTGCGCGTTTGAAGTGGACATCGCCGACACCGATCTCGATTGCTTTGGGGACTTGAGCGGTGACCTTAACCCATTGCACGTGAATGACCAATTCGCCCGAAGCAGGGGCTTCGAACGACGAGTAGTCCACGGAGCGTTCCTAGCCGGGCTAGTGTCGCGGCTGGTGGGGATGCACCTTCCAGGTTTGAATTGCCTAATCCACGATATGCGCCTAAAGTTTCATTTGCCAGCCTATCCTGGGGAACGGTTGGTGGTGAGGGGGATCGTGGACCAGCGATCTGAGGCGGCGGGGGCAATCGTCATGCGTATCGAAATCAGTGTGCACGCACGGGGTGTTGTGGCATCCGGCAAAGTGACGGTAGGCTTTACCAAGGGGGCTGAACAATGGCAGACATCGACCTGATCCTGGTCAGCCAGTCGAACGTCGTCGACTACTTCGGCTACTCCAAGCTGCCACTGGACCGTCTGGACCTATACAAGACGCTGGTCTATCCGCGCATGGTCCATTACGAGGGGCAATTCCGCAGCCATCTCGACTACATCAATTTCAAGAAATTCGGCCAATCCTACGACGAGGCACCATTCGCCGATCGCCGCCGGATGCTGAACATCTGGAACCTACCGTCTGCAAGCGGTGTTCATCTTGCGAACTATCTTGCTCAGTTCGGATTCAAAGTTCGCGTTATCAACAACATCGATTCCGAATGGGATTTATTCGAAGAAGCCTACGGTTCGTGTAAGCGTCCGCCTTTGGTCGGCATTTCGTCGACCTTTTATTTGTCGTGGAAGGAAGTGGGGCGTGTCGCCGCGCAGCTGCGGACGGTTGACCCGGATATGAACGTCGTGCTTGGCGGCGCCTTCGCCAATGCTCAGTTGATCGGCAGCGAGGTGGCCAAGCTCGAGCGGCCGATGCGCAAACACGGAATACGGTACATCCTGCACGCCTTCAATTCGGAGTCTGATCTACGCGATCTACTTCGTGCCTACGGGAAGGGCACTGGCGTCGATGAGGTGCGAAATCTCTGCTACATCGACGGGAAGATCGCCATGGGAACTTTCTCTGCAACCGAAATAAAATGGCACGATCCGCTGCTCGGCGATGCGCCTGCGTTGTGGGATCGCATAGAACTTCCGTTTGTCAACCGGACTCTCCAGATCCGTACCGCCTCCGGCTGCCCATTCTCCTGCGCCTTCTGCTCCTATCCGACCACGGCGCACGGCTGGAAGACCCTCGATTCCGAACGCGTGCGTGAGCATCTCGACGCAGTGAGGCGGATCCCCGGGGTCGACCGCATCATCTTCATCGACGATACATTCAATGTCCCGCCCCACCGATTCAAGGAACTGGTCAAGATCTTCTCCGAATACCAATTCGAATGGTTCTCTTTTCTGCGCGTCCAATATGTTGACGACGATATGGTGAGACTGATGCGCGACTCAGGTTGCCGTGGCGTCTATCTCGGCATCGAGTCGGCCAGCGACAAAATACTTAAGAACATGAACAAACGGGCCACCAAAGCGCAGTTCGCGCGCGGTGTCGAGCTATTGAACAAGCATGATATCGATTATCTCGCCGCCTTTGTCCTCGGATTTCCCGGCGAAGACGATGACACAATGCGCGAGAACGTCGACTTCATTAATCAGAACGGCGTGCGCTATTATTCGCTCAAGGAATTCTACTACATGGCGCACACGCAGGTGCACGAGAAGCGGGAGGAATACGGACTTACGGGAATGGGGGCCAAGTGGGCCCATAAAACAATGAATTATGAGGATGCCACGCAGAGAAAGCTCGATATCTTCCTCGAAATCGATAAGAGCACTCACATCGATCCAGACACCAGCCTCTGGCACATGGCATATCTCTACGATCAGGGCTATGATTTTTCAAGTATCCGTCAGGTTCAAGGAGAGATAAATTCTTTGATCAAAAAGCAACTTCGCACTGTTCACCACTCGTCACCCGAAAGCAACAGAGCCGAAATAATGCCCTCCGGACAAGCAAACAGTGATCGGGCTGCCGTGTGGGGCGATGCCGGCCTGTCGGCAGCAGCTCCCGCAGAATAGTCCGTCGGAAACGTTGACGTGTCGGCGCGACCATTGAGCACACAATTGTCCGAGGTAAAGCAGCTGGTCGCGGCGGGCGACTGGAGCGCCGCTTACCGCCGTTTGTCGACATTGCTCGCGCCTGACGACGAATTCCTCCATCAGACAAGCGTGGCGCGCCAGATGATGTCGCTCCCGGCTTCGGCTCTTGCCCTCAAGCCGCTCCGCATTGCTATCCTGGCGGCAAATACAGTTGACCACTTTGTGCCCATCCTCCGGCATTGGCTTGCGGTCCAGGGCTTCGCAGCAGAAGTATGGATTGCCCCCTTCAATACAATTGAGGCCAGTAGCCTCGAGCCGTCGAGTGCACTTTATTCGTTCAAGCCGGACTTGGTGTGGCTTTTTACGACAGCTCGCGATGTGCATATCGAGGCGGCGGACGAAGCAGCAATCGAGCCTGCAATCGCAGCTGCCATGCGGCGCATGGCGAGCTTATGGAACGCTATTCGGTCTCGCCTGGACTGCATGATTTTGCAGAATAACGCGGACATTCCAACCTTCGACGAGCTTGGCAATTTCGCCGGACAATCAAAGTTGAGCCGCCGCAATCTTCTGCGTCGCTACAATCTCGAACTCGCTGCTGCGGCTCCTAATGGGGTCATTTTAATCGACCTCGAACACCTGTCTGCCCTCTATGGGAAGCGCCGCTGGGCGGACCGCCGCTACTGGTACCACTCCAAACACGCTTTCGCGATGGATACTTATGGTTCGCTTGCCTTTCAAACGGCACGCGTGATCGCGGCGCTCAAGGGCCAAGCTAAAAAATGCGTCGTGTTGGACCTTGACGGGACACTGTGGGGCGGCACCATCGGCGATGATGGCGTGGGCGGCATCAAGCTAGGAGTCGGGGCCGACGGTGAAGCCTTCGTTGATTTCCAGCGCTGGCTGCGCGGGCTCAAAGAGCGCGGCATCCTGCTCGCCGTCTGCTCCAAGAACGAGGAGGAAGCAGCGAAGGAGCCGTTCACTCATCATCCGGATTGCCAGCTCAGGCTCGAAGACTTTGCCGCGTTTCGCGCAAACTGGAGTCCCAAAGTAGACAATGTGCGCCACATCGCCCAGGTCCTCAACATCGGCCTCGATTCCTTCGTGTTCATCGACGACAATCCGGTTGAACGCGGACTAATGCGCACCCACCTACCGATGGTCGAGGTCCCGGAGCTGCCGCAAGACGTTTCCGACTACATCGAAGCCATCGAACGTCATTGCTTGTTTGAAACGGTTAGTTTGTCGAAGGAGGATCGCGACAGAACTCGGCTTTACCGCGACAATGCCGCGCGCGCTGAACTGATGAACAGTTACACCGACATCAACGACTACCTCGCATCCCTTGACATGGTGGCGACCGCAGCTGACCTCGATGATTTCCACCTTCCTCGCATGGCGCAGCTTGTCAACAAGAGTAACCAGTTTCACCTGACGGGAACTCGTTATACCGAGGCAGAGTTGCAAAATTTATCACGGGACCATGTGGTGCGCTTTTTCAAGCTTAGAGACCGCTTCGGCGATAACGGGCTAATTTCCGTAATCGTCGGCAAGAAAAGTTCGGGTGGAGATTTCATCGTCGACACATGGGTGATGAGCTGTCGCGTACTTGGTCGTACGATGGAAGAATTTATCATCTTAGACATCGCAGCTGCTGCGAGCCATCTTGGGTGCAAAACGATTGTCGGCCGGTATGTGCCCAGCGCAAAGAACAAGCTTGTCGCGGCGCTGTACGAACGTCTCGGCTTCCAGAAGACTGCGGACAGTAATGGCACGACTGACTGGTGTTTGCCAATTGAAGGGGGCGGGCCGTGGGTGAGGACGCACATTAAATTGATGTCGCCACACGTAATGGCTGCTGAATGAGCAACGCCGAAGTCGTTAAACAGCGCCTTAACCGCGTTTTCTGCGAGGTCTTCGACGACGATGCGATCGAGATCTTCGATGCCATGACTGCTGCCGACCTCGAGGAATGGGATTCACTGTCCCATATAACGCTCGTCCTGGCGGTGGAGAAGGAGTTCGGCCTACGGCTCAATGCCGCCGAAGTCGGTCAGCTAGCGAACGTCGGCGAGATGATGCAGCTTCTAATGAAGCGCTCCACACGCTAGCTCGGCGAACAACGAACATTCCTCAGAGGATGTCGCCCGTTCTTGGGCTTCGAAAGGCTCATCGCGAAATAACTGCACCGCAGCGCGCAGCATCTTGTGTTCTGGAAGATGGTGTCAGGGCAGTCCTATGCAATAAATCCAAGCGCATAGTCATCGTAAGAGGGGGGCTACTACCGTTAGACGTGGCTATCCTGGCGCCATTTGCTTCATTCTCTCTCACGAGGTCACTAGTGCTATACCACATCGAGGACTCCGAGTAGGTAAACTCACTGAAAAGCAAATGCTTCAGCCTCACCGCGACGAAGCGCTCGATGTGCTCGCCCTTGGAGTCTAGCACGCAAAACCGCGGGCCTTACCTGAGCGTTCGCAACCTTAGCGTTGCCCGGATAGCCGTCCAGACGGTTGAGGGAATTTAAGCAGCAAACTGAATGGCTGTATCAACGGGGAATGGAAGAGGGCAAGGAATGAAGGCGTTTACAATCATTGCTAACGCAGTTGGCGATACCGACGCTTTACTGAGCCGACTTGAAAAGTATGACGGGCCTAGTGTGCCCAAGCAGACTGGCTTTCCACTGCATAGAGTGGCAGGAGTAGAAGTTTTCTTCGCGTCGCTAACCCGCTCAGTGAGCCGACACTTCAACCGCCAGATGCATTTGCGCCTGGATTGTTCATCATATCGGGTGCAACCGCCTAACAGCGACTCCGCGTTGCAACTTCACCAAGATTGGGATGCGCTGACAATCTGGCGCAAGGGCAGGGGAAAGTGGGTCGAACTCGGTAACTGGAGAAACAACTGCAAGCACTGGCTGCGGTCATGGATCTGGCCGGTCGAGTACCTTTCGACACCCGGACAAGAATGCTGCTGCACAGTCTGGATGCCCCTGGTGACGATTGATGAAGCCACGCCTTCGCTTGAACTCTCTCCGCAGTTGCCCCCTGGGCGCGTAGAAATGGTCGGCGATGACAACGGGTATTCGGTGGTGACCGACGCCAAGGCCTTCCGCGATTGGCCACTGGTCGCGCTTACGCATTTAGCCGCTGGCGACGGCGTGGTGTTCGGCCCGCGGACGCTACACCGGACTTACGTCCGGCCATGGCACACCAAGACGCGGCATTCGGTTGACCTTCGGTTTTTCTCGCAGCCTTAACTGCGCACATGCGTTCACCCCGCGATGCTGCGGGTTCGCTGAACTACTCCTCCAGCGCGATGTGGTGCAGTCAGTCTTCACAATTGAAGTCAGGGCGCAGGATGCCGGTCGGTTCGACGCGCCGCGTCGGCACTCAGCCCAGAAACGTTGCATGCATTCTAGACCTCGATCTGAGCGCATGTCGAGGCGGGACAGCTCGCCACCCTCTCGCCGAGGAAGGCAGCCAGTGCCTCCGCGAAGTCGCCGGTGGAAATGTCTTGCAACGTGCTCTTCGCGCACCGCTACGATCGAGAATAGGAACGGCGTCCTGGCTTACGGCCTTCGTCGCGCGGCAGCAAGAAGCCGACGCCCTGGCAATATGCAGTGAAGTGGGAAACAGCACGACGTCTGCGCGTGAATCTAGAGCAACAGAGTCCGGCGGCGGTCTGCGTCGGAGAGCCATTCACAACGGAGCGCACGAGAACTGGCCCCACGCCGAGCGGGACCACCTGCGTCTACCTTCCTTGGAACGGCACGCGACAGCTCGAGACTTGTCTGACCGGATAGCTCGTGTTTACGAGAGCTGACAATGTGCTGGCGGTCGGCTCGCGCTGCCTTACATCCGACAAAACTCACCTGGAGCAGAGGATTTTTTACTTAAAGTGCTGTAAGAATTTTGCGCGTGATTGGCTGCATGCATTGGCCGAACCGGATGGCGTCTCGCCGAAACAAACCGGTGATCAAAATTGGCGTTATATCCGTAAGTTGAGTGAGTCGAGATGAACTCTTTTGTCAAAGCAACTCTGTCCACGATCAAAACTCTAACTCGCCGCTACCGTATCAAGATCAGATGGGCGCTTGATCGTTACGGCGTGCGCTTGAAGTTTGCCATTGGGTGGAGGGCAATAAAGCCATCAACCAGTTTGCAAAACACTTGGTCGAAGATCGTAAATGTCAGGAGGGCAACGGTCTCGGTCCGTTCAGAATTGGCCATAGCGTTCGGTATGGCCCGGAGCATCGAATGGCAATTCTGGATCGTACTCGCGAGCGCCACATCTGTAATGGCCCTTATGCAATGCAGTGTACCTTTTTGGTACGGTGGCAGCGATCATGCCGAATATTACTGGCAAGGTCGTTTTCTCCTCGGCGATACGTTCGCAGGAGAACCCATCCCAAGCGCCTGGCATCCAATGGGAATGGGTCTCTTCCACATCCTATCGGGTACCGTTCTGTTCGATACGTGGAAGGGTTTCATTGCGCTTTGCGCTACTTTCAGTGTGGCCATTCCTGTGCTGTTCTATCTGATGGTGCGTCCGCATTCGTACAACTTCGCTTTAATCGCGGGTCTTACGGCGATTGTGTCAATGACGCCGTATATCTACGCGACCCGCGCGGGCTCCGATCACGTCTACTTTTTTCTTCACGCTCTCCTTCTATGCTTATGCGTAAATTACTTTCAGCGGCACTGGCAAACTACTCCTACTTTGCTGGCGGCCATCGTCGGCGTAGCTGCGTTCTGCAATATGGTGCGACCGGTCGGTGCCATGATCTTTTGGATCTTCATTGCCGTTGCTGCCGTGCTAAGGCCGCGCGATTTGCGACGGCTAGCGGTGGCGGGTGCCGCCTATCTCATACTAATGGCCGGCTGGGTGCTGTGGGATCGTGCTTATGGAACCAATGGCGGTGCTGGTCCCGGGCTGAGTTATCCTTTGCCGAGCGGCCTTACGACCGGCGCGGAACGACGATTGGCTGAAGCCTACTTCTCTTCGCCGGGCCTCGTACATGCACAAACTGACGAAGCCAGTGAAGGGTTTCCCCGCAGCCAAGCACTTCGCGCAGTCCTGCGAATACTCCTGATCGAACGCCCCGCCACGTGGAAAACAAACACTTTTTTCACTCCCCCCAGTTTGTTTGGCCGCTATGCCGGCAATCCGGACGGTGTAGCACAACTTATAGACGCAATGTTTTCCGATCGGAACAACTTGTATTTCGGCTTCATCGTGCGCGGGGCAACGGAGTCGCTCGGACGCGACGCTGGATTGTCGCTCATTCGCGGCGTTGCCGCCGAGCATGGCACTACCGGGCTTTACGGGATGATTCATTACTTCCTCAGCGATCCGTCGCGTTTGCTGTTCGGAGTTACCCCCAACATGGCTGGTCGAAAGTTTTTCGCTTTGTTAAACCGTGGAAGATTGAGAGAGCAGGCTGGACATCCTAGTTTTACAATCAGCGATTTTCCGGAGTTGACCGCCGACCTCGGACCAGCAAACGCGCTCATTCGTCAGACTATGCGACGGTTCCTCGACGATTATCCGCAGTACTGGCCAAAGCCGATCGCTGCTGATCGTTGGAGCGAGCCCGACATAGTCTATCAGCGCAGTGATAAGGCACATTTTTCTGATTTCATCAGCTCTGAGGCATTGATGCACGGGGTTATGAACTGGTATTTCGGTCCGGCTCAAGCTGGAAGGCTGTTTATGCGGGCCTCTTTTGAAATTCTGCACCGTTATCCCAAGCTGGCGATGCTCGTATATGAGAACTTCCTAAACTTCACCGTGATCCGCTATATTGGTTCAGTCAGGGCACCTATCGATCGCAGGGCGCTCGACGACATTTCGGAGAGCGCTGACGCTTTTTTCTCGTCAAGAGCACAGGCCACCGCAGGCCTCACATCGGGTCTAATCAAAGAGCTTGTTCCGTTGATTTCAGCGAACGAGATCTGGAAGAACGCGGCTGCTTTGCATTCACTTTTCTATCTGATCGCACCCATTTTCATCTTCCTACTTATCGCGTCACTTCCCTTCCTACGCGATCCGGCCGCGATCCGGCCCGGCGTGTTCCTGCTCGTTGTTTACATCTACGAACTCATCTCAATCGCCGTGTTCACGTCGGAGGGGTCGCCGCGATATGAAGCCAGCTTCTATCTACTTCCGCTCCTTATCAGCTGTATCCTATACGGTCAGGCGACTGGACGACTGTGCAAGCGCGACCATCTTCCCTATCCGCTTCGACACACCTCTAGCCGATCCACCAGCGCGTGCCGCGCGGATCGCGAATACGCGTGTAGGGGCGCCGCCTCCCCTTGCTCAGGACGGACGGACTAAATATGCGGTTTTTGGTCGGACCAATCCGCTGAGGGACAGTCTCATCGTTGCTTGTCCTGCCCGGCGTCCTGATCGGAAAACAACCGCGAGGCCTCCTTGACGAATGGGCGCCAGCGATCAACGAGCACATGTAAATTATCCAGCAGCGCCTGCCTTTTCGCCGGAGGTATATCGGCTGACGGATCCGTTGCTCGCTCGATGACGTTACCCCAGAGGCGAAGCTGGGCAATGTTGCGCTCGAACTGCCGTTGGACCGTGAAGGAAACCAGGCCGACCGTGAATAAAACCAGCGCCAGCACAATGACTACCTTTGTCGCGAAAAGCCCTAGCACCGGGAGCATTCTGATTGGCCCTGGGCCAGAACGGAAGGCAGGGATTTCGCCGAGCGCATCTGCTGCGGTTAGCTCGTCCAGCAGCGTCTTCTTTTTGGCTTCCAGCGACTCGATCGCCCCTATAAGACTGTCGGCAGTCGCATACAGCCCGATCTGGCTAATTTTGGCTAGGTAGCGTCCGCCCCGTCGGCGAACGACCAGTTCCAATTCATCGAGATCCGAGCGTGCTTGCATCCTCACCTCCATCGAAAAGTTGCCAGGGCTTACCAATCAAACTGAGATAATGTCATGCCCGGAAGATTTTCGATAGAACAGCCTTGACCCGCCGGTTTTGCGATACCTTAGTCGCAACCTTCATCGCATTCCGTTAAACATCGAATCGCCTGCAGTGGCCCGCAAAGGGAAGACGATCCGGTGAGACCATCTGCCATAAATCTTTGCGTCTTTATTCCGGCGTACAATGCCGAACGAACACTCTCCGGCGTTATCAGCAGGATTTCTGCGCGTGATTGGAAAATCATTAGTCAAGTAACAGTAGTAGATGACGGCAGTAGTGACGGTACGGCGAATCTGATTGCCACTCTTGCAAAGGAAAATAAGAAAATAGTGCTCTTTTCCCTTCCACGCAACGCGGGTTATGGATCGGCAGTCAAAAAAGGGATCGAGCTATCCCGATTACTCGATCCAGATTTTTGTGCATGCCTCCACGCCGACGGCCAGTACCCACCAGAGCATATAGGCGAGTTCGCTCGATTTATGAGCCAAAACTCGATTGATATACTACAAGGATCCAGACACAAAGCGGGGACAGCACTAGTAGGCAACATGCCATTTTATAAGTACTTTTTTGGTAAGTTGCTAGTTCTCCTGGAAAACAGGGTATTTGGTCTGCACATGACTGACTATCATTCTGGATATTTGTTTTATAGCCGCAAGGCTTTAAATGCTCTTCCTTTTGACAATTTTAGTTCGTCCTTCGAATTCGATATAGAAGTTATAGCAAGCGCCCGCGCTCGAAACTTCCTCATCGAGGAGCTTCCTATTGCAACCCACTATGGCAACGAAGAATCGCATCTGAATCCCATCACATACGGGATAAAAGTTCTTCGTGTCTTGATCAGGTACGCCATTGGCGCGTACAGCCCTCGGTAGAATAATTCCTACTGTGGCCGACGGGCCACAGTTCGTTTAAAAGAGGGCTACTGCCTTCACAATTGACAGGCCGAAGTATATGAAATTCAGGGGCGTTCGGTGATGAGTCAGCGTCTAGAACGCACTTTCGGATATGCCCAGGGGGGGGACATGTCGAAGGGACGTTCTTTTCTCATATTGGGCTGTGGCGGTTTTATAGGAAGCCACTTTTTAGATAGACTTTTTAGCGATGAGACCCCTTTTGTCGAGGGCTACGATCTCGACTCCACGAAGATCCGTCAGCACCTTCGCAATCCGCGGTTTCGCTTTAACAATATCTGCATTCATGAGGCTCATGCGAGCGGTCGCCTTGAGCAATCGATCGCTAATGCCGACGTGGTATTAAACCTTGCCGCCATTTGTAATCCATCGGAGTACAACAAACATCCTCTCAACGTTATACGCCAAAATTGTTTTTACATAATCCCTGTCTTGGAGGCGTGCGCGCGACTCAACAAATGGCTCATTCACTTTTCTACGAGCGAAGTCTACGGACGTACCATAGCAAGTTATCTGAAGGAGGAGGATTATTCCGATAGAGATTTATTCGAGCAAAGGGAGGATGAAACGCCTTTGATTATGGGGCCCATTCACAATCAGAGGTGGTCATATGCGACAGCCAAGCAACTCGTAGAGCGGTATATTTTTGCTTTGCACCGAGAAGCTGGGCTCACGTTCACAATAATTCGGCCCTTCAACTTCTTCGGCCCACGGATGGATTACATCCCCGGACGAGACGGAGAGGGCGTGCCGCGCGTCTTAGCGTGTTTTATGCAGGCACTTCTCGATCAGAAGGCGATGCAGCTCGTTGACGGCGGACGCGCTAAACGCACGATAACATCGATACATGATGCTATTGATGCGCTGTTTTTAACCCTCGGAAATGCGCGTTCTGCCCAAAATCAGATTTTCAACATCGGGAACACCGAGAATGAAATTGACATCGCCGGTCTCGCTGTCTTGATGCGGGAAATCTTTGCCGAGGTATCGGGCGACGTCGCTGCCAAAAAGCATCCAATCGAACATATCTCAAGTAGAGAATTTTACGGAGACGGATACGAGGATTGCGATCGACGTGTTCCTGACATGACAAAGGCGCAGCGCTTGTTAGGTTGGGCGCCCTCAAGGTCTCTGGAAGAAACGCTACGAGAAACGATAGCGTACTACTATTCCAAATATGGACGAAAGGCTGGAGTAATTGCGGCTGAGTAGCCGGTCTTCTATCTGCAACGCGCCAGCATAAGCCTCAATTCTCGCCCCCAAGGCATAGTTGCAGCCCTTGGCGCACCCCGATAGGCTTGTAGTCTAGATCATGCTGAGTTTGAGACCAGTCCGGGTTAGCATTCTGGGTTAGTCCAACAATGCCATTCCAGGTCACGGGCGAGCTGGCGGTGAGCATCTGACTGAGCGACGCAATTAATTTACATAACGAAACAGGCACCGGAACTATTAGGCTCCTCTTCCTCCTCAGGGCTAATATAAGGCCCGCAAGTTCACGTACGCTAATTTCCTCCCCCCCACAGAAGTTGTAGATTTTGTTATAAGTATTGTCGTTCAAAGGAAGCCTAACAAAGCCGTCTATCAGGTCTTCAACGTAAACCGGATTTTTTATCGCTTCCCCTCGGCCGACCATAAATGCAACGGGAAAGCGCAGAAGAGCATCCATGAACATACCGAACTCCTGGCCGCCGTTCTTGCCATAGACCAATGTGGGTCGAACGATCGTCCAATAGACTGAATTTTGGGCCCTTATCAGCTGTTCGCATCTTGCCTTCGAGGTCGAATACGGCGTTGAAACCGAATAAGTCACTGAAATCGATGAAACAAATACGAGATGTTTAACCTTGGACTGTATGCTTGCTTCCAGAATGTTCCGAGTTCCGTCGACGTTGACCCGCTCGAATGCGTCCAATTGTTTGGAGATAATAATCCCCGCGAGGTGGAAAACACATGTTACCCCTTCGCACACAGATGCTAAGGACGTTCGGTCAGTTATATCCCCGAAGACGATCTCGCAATTCAGCTCCCTCAATCGGTCCAGACCCGGCTCGCGCTCTAATGCAAGGACACGAACGCGCTTGCCGGCCTGGCACAATCTGCGGACCAAACGACTTCCCATAACACCTGCGCCCCCAGTCACCAACAGCACGGGTTTCGCTCCTTGGATTTGCCTTCTGGCCACCCATTTGACAGCAAATGCGGTCTCTTTGTCCACAGCTGACGGACGATCGCGAGCCTTGCCGGACGAGAGGCGCCACTGAGAGCTTTAGGACGATGACGCTGAGCTGAAGCAGCTCGTGGTACTACTCGGTGCCGCACCACCTGCTGCGCGAGAAGGTTGGGCGCGCATCACCGCGCAAGGCTACGCGATCCGCCGCGGCGTTCATCCGTCCCGCATTGATCCACATCATGCTCCGGCGATTGATCAACCCAACTCCTTGGTCCTGAATCCTAACTCTTGGATCGGCTCTTAGGGCAATGAGTAGTAGACCGTGTAGAAGAAACTCACCGCACCACCGCCGCAGCAACTTCCGTGCAAATCTAGATACGCGCCTTTGGTGCCGGCCGGCGGGAAAGGCATGCCTAAGCCCGTGGGGAAGATGTGCCGCCCATGGCGCTCATTGGAACCAAGAAATAGCATTACATCCGGTACATAGCTATTGCCGGCCATCCACCATATTGTCTTATTACCGCGTACCTCATCATCTCGTGAGAACCAATGCGCCCCTCGCCTCCACCATGGCAGCTTTGCTCGCGCGTCCGCATTGGCGAAGCGCTGCGCTTGCTCGCCATCACCGACCATCGTTAGCTCAATGCCACGAATCGTAATTGGGCGCTCTTCCCACGGGGGAATGTTCCAGCCCGGCGGTGACGTTCTGCCTTGGATTTTCCAGTCATAGACGAGGTCTTGCTCTTTGCAAACGCCCCCAGTGAAGTGCCAGTTTTCCGAGCAGAGAACGGTCACGCCTTCTGCGGGAGCGAAGATTTTGCCACGACACGCCGTCACTTCCGCCTGCGCCGGCGACCAAAGGATGGCGATCACCGTGACGATGACGATAGGAGCACTTCTTATTGCCACTAGGATTGAAGGACCGTGTCTTTGGCTATGCTGACGAAGTAAGAGGCCTCTGACCACGATACCATCACCAAGATGCGGCAACAATTGGATCCATCTCATGACCCAACCATCGGCAGTAGAAAGGAAAGCTCCAAGGAGGGATGGCTAAATGGCAACCGGAGAAGCAGCGGCATGCTTGCCGCACAGCAACGCTTGACGTACATTTGCTTCCGCCACCGAGTCGACACTAGACTTTATCGGGTTGGCGACCATGTCAAGTTTTTCAACCAAGCCCTCTTTCCAGCACATTGGGATCCTAAGCTTAGAATTCCACGTGGACAAGTTGTCGCG
>JADMIO012757358.1_pt1 | contig 73349 bp, 56 predicted proteins | sample 8958161 | NCBI WGS metagenome assembly JADMIO01 (sample SAMN16585339, study PRJNA669376) | soil metagenome | isolation source: Crop rotation soil | place: USA: Cullars Rotation, Alabama | collected 2011
ACAACTTGTCCACGTGGAATTCTAAGCTTAGGATCCCAATGTGCTGGAAAGCGCGGTCGACAACGTCGGACACGCCGGCCGATCGAGCATGACCTATTTCGACGGCGATTGGCCGAAAGTGCTCCCGAAGATTAACAAGGGGGATTACGTCCTCCTTGTCTTCGGCATCAACGACGGCGGCACGCCCCCGGGGCTCGGCGACGAAACCCGCCCGGGCAAGGACGGCAAGGAGCAGCACACCTACGGCTGGTACATGTCCAAGATGGCGACCGACGCCACCGAGAAGGGCGCGCACGTCTACCTGCTCACCGTCACCACCCGCAACATCTGGAACAACCCCAAGGTCAAGTTCAAAGACGGCACGCCGATCGGTGATCTCCCGGCCGACTACAACGCCGCCGACGACCGGATCGAACGCGGCACCGGCGGCGGGAAGTTCACGCAGTGGACGAAAGACCTCGGGCAGAAGCTTCACCTGCCCGTCTTCGATCTGACCAACTACTGCGCCGACCTGTACGACAAGATGGGCCGCGAATCGGTCAACGCGCTCTACAGCGATCACAACCACACCTACCTCCCCGGCGCCGAGGTCGTGGCGTCGTCGATCGTGGCCGGTCTGAAGGCGTTCAAGGACAGCCCGTTCATTCCGTTGTTGTCGGAAAAGGGAATGGCGGTTCCCGCAGCCGACGCGAAATACGTCAGTGACAATCGTCCGTGATCAGGTAGTCTTTCCGGGGAGCCTCGCGGGCGCGCTGCGGCGTGCCCGATTTTCACTGGAGTTTTCGAATGCTGCGTCGGACCTTGGCCGTCGTCGTGATGTCGATTTGTCTTGCCGCGCCGGCGCACGCGTGGAGCTACAAGGAGCACATCCAGTTCGCTCGCATCGCGGCCGAGCAATTGATCGAAGACCCACAAACCCCGCCGGTGATGAAGGAATGGCTCCATCAAGCCGTGCCCGATCTGCTCGATCTCGACGGCGAGAAGGAGTACTTCCTACACACGAACGTCGGCGTCAAACCCGTCGGCTTCCGCGGCGTGCTCGCGTGGGTCTACATCCCCGACGAACGATCGAATGACAAGACCAAGCTCCCCGAGTACGGGGTGCCCGAGCGCCTGCTCCACTTCATCGACCTCGAATTGCTCGTGCCCGACGACCGCAAACGCGGCTACCAGCACGATCTCTCCGGCAAGCCGACGCTGGCCGACATCCCGCGCGACATGAAGGACCCGCGTTACGTCCAGGCGGGCATGCTGCCGTTCCGGGTGAAGCAGGAGTACGCCGATCTCGTGAAAGCCTTCCGCGACAAGCGGCTGACCCCCAAGGACGAGAAGGACGAGAACAACGCGGTGGTGATCGCGGCGTTCGTCGCGCACTACGCCGCCGACAACACGCAGCCGCAGCATTCGACGCTCGACTACAAGAGCGCGACCTATTTCGCCGACAAGCGCAACGCGCCCAACGTCCACGCCGAGGTGGAGTATCGGATGATCGACGACGAGAAGGCCGCATTCCCCGAACTTCGCGCCGAGTTCTGGCCGCTGTTTGCGGAGCAGTTGAAGACGTTCAAAGATCCGGTGGTGACGGACGATCCGTTCGAGGCCACGCTCGAAGTGTCGATGAAGAGCTACGACGCGCTGCCGCTGATCGGCCTGGCCGCGATGAAAGCCGCGGGGCAAGCGGGCACGCCGCAGAAACCCGAAGGCGCGGCAGGTGCGTTCGACACTGCCGTCTTCTTCCGTTTCAAAGGGGAACTCGACGGAAAAGAGAGCAGCGTGATGGAAATGAAGGCAAAGCAGACCGCTTGGGCGGTCAAACGCATCGCGCGGCTATGGCTCGCGGCATGGAACGAGGCAGGTCGCCAGCCGTAAAGCGGAACCGCCTAGGTATTTTCCTTATGGGTCAACCTATGGCTGACGAAATCTCGTACTTCTGGTTTGTCTGAGCTTCCCAAGTCGCCTATCATTAAGGCATGACCTCAGGGCAAACGCCTAATCCACAAGCAACCACGAGCATCGCCGATCAGGAATTAAACGCTCTGACCGATCTCGGCCGTATTCTTTCATCGACGCTGGAGCTGCGCGAAGCGTTTCCGAAGATGATGCAAGTCATTTCGGATAAATTGGATATGCACCGCGGAACGCTCGTGCTTTTGGACGAATCGACCGGCCGACTGCGCACCGAAGCGGCGATCGGTCTGGCGCCTGATGACATCGAGCGCAATCGCTTCGCACTCGGCGAGGGGGTGACTGGAAACGTCGTCGCGACGGGTCGGGCCCGCATCATCGCCGACGTCCGCTCCGACCCCGATTTCCTCAATCGAACCGGCAGAATCGACCCGGAAGGCTCCGAACCGATCAGTTTCTTCTGCGTCCCCATCAAGATCGAAGGCCGCACGCTCGGCGCGCTTTCGGTCGATAAGCCGTTCATCAATGACGCAAACATCCGAGCCGATCATCTCTTCCTCGACATCGTTGCCGCTTTTTTAGCCCAGGCGATCCAGATCAACCGCATGGTGATGCGGCAGAAGGAAGAGCTGCTCGAAGAGAATGCACAATTGCGGTCTCAGGTCCGCGATCGCTATCGCTTCGAGAACATCATCGGCGACTCACCGGCGATGCACGAAGTCTTCGCGACGGTGGGGCAGGTCGCCAACAGCCGCGCGACGGTGCTCCTCCTCGGCGAGACCGGCACCGGCAAGGAAATGATCGCCAAGGCGATCCATTACAACTCGCCGCGCAAGGACAAGCCGTTCATCCGCGTCAATTGCGGCGCGCTCACTGGCACGCTGCTCGAATCCGAGCTCTTCGGCCACGTGAAGGGCAGCTTCACCGGCGCGATCAAAGACAAGATGGGCCGCTTCGAAGCCGCCGACGGCGGGTCGATCTTCCTCGACGAAATCGGCACGATGGAGCCGGTCTTGCAGGTCAAGCTCCTCCGCGTGCTCCAGGAACGGGAGTTTGAGCGCGTCGGCGACACCGCCGTCGTGAAAGTCGACGTGCGCGTCATCGCCGCGACCAACGTCGATCTCCAGGAAGAAGTCGCGAAGAACAATTTCCGCGAGGACTTGTTCTACCGGCTCAACGTCGTCAGCGTGTACCTCCCGCCGCTACGAAATCGGCGCGAGGACATCCCGCGCCTGATCGACTACTTCCTCGACAAGTACAACGGCGTGAACGAGCGACGGCTGCGGAGAATCAGCCGCGACATGCTCAACGTCCTGATGCGCTACCCCTGGCCGGGCAACGTCCGCGAGCTGGAAAACGCCATCGAGCGCGCCGTCGTGCTCAGCAACGACGAAGACTTCACCGAAGAACTTCTGCCGCTGAGCGTGAGAATGTTCGCCCAGCAGCGCCGGAGCAGCCAGAGCAGCGAGTCGATCGAAACCCTCACGCGACGTCTGTCGGATCAAGCCATCAGCGACTACGAAATGCGCGAAGGCGAAATCTACCAGCTCGTGATCGACCAGGTGGAGCACGCCCTCATCGACCGCGCCCTCGCAAGATGCGGCGGCGTCAAAACCAAAGCCGCCGACTTCCTCGGCATCAACCGCAACACGCTCAATAAGAAGGTGAAGGATCTGGGGATCGAAGCGGTGGAGTAGGGGAGTGGACCACGTCCACCACGGACAGGACGAAGTTCGTGCGCTGATAAGGGGTTATCGCGTGTTCGGCTTCATCCTGCCGCTGATCTGGTTGCTGGGCATCATGGTGGGGTGGAATTGCATCCAGGTCGGTGCGGCCCATTTGCTCCCTCGTCGCGAGTTGCCGCAGTCGTGGCAGCGCACCCCGTGCATACTGATGGCGCGAACGTTGGGGGTGACACTGATCGTCCTCGGATTGTTGACGATGTATGCCGTGTGTGCCCCGATCGCACAACTCCCCGGTAGCGCTCTATTCAATAAGATCTATTTCATTTCGCGTTAGTCGACGGCCGCGTTCATGAATTCGGAACTGCGCCTACCAGACGAATCCTTGGACTCACCAACCAACCCCCACAAAAATAACCTGAGCCGTTAATCGACGGGTCGTTTCCGGCGATGTCACCTTTGAAGGCGCATGCCCACAGCAGAGATGCTGCGCGCCGGGTTCTTTGACAATCGAATATCACCACCGAGCGTGAAACCCCACCGAACCGGCTCGGTGGGACGTCTACGAGCGATTGTGCGGAACGAACCCAACGGGATCACTGTTGCATCGATCCGTCTCATCCGGGTAGCCGTCGGGACGCAGTCCCACTGGAGTAGAGTTGCCGTGCAAAACGAACCCACGGCGGTCTGGGCGGTTTTTGCGTCCACGCGACGGGCACGCCGACCGGATGCGACCTGGCGCAACCTGGCGCAACCTGGCGCAACGCCATGCAACAGATTTCGCTGTTGTGCGGAACGAAGCCACGGCGGTTTGGGCGGTTTATCGAGCGATTCGGACGATGACGAACGTCACGTCGTCCTGCAGCGGTCGGGGACCGACCCAGTTCCACATGGCGTTCTTGATCGCGGAGGAGAGATCCTCGGCCGAGCCTTCGGAGTGGGAGCGGATGAGCCCGCAAAGCCGCTCCTTGCCGAACATCTCCCCGTCGGCGTTGCGGGCTTCCCAGATGCCGTCGGTGCCGATCACGAAGAAGGTGCCCGGCGTCGCGCAGACGCGGGACGACTCGCGGTAGACCAGGTCGGGATCGATCCCGAGCGGGATGCCGTCGCTGTGGAGCTCGTCGAAGGTGTCGGTGTCGGGGTGGTAGACGATCGTCGGATCGTGCCCGGCGCTCGACCACCGGACGACCTGCCGTGCCGGCTCGAACATGAGCAGCGCGAGCGTCATGTACTTCCGCCCGTCGTTGCCGCAGGTCAGCACCTGGTTCACGCAGCTCAGGACGTGCCCGAGCGAGTCGAATTCGTTCTCGCTGCCGTAAGCGGAGGTCCCCAGCGTATGGCAGCTCGACCGGACGGCACCGCGTGCCGTCGCCATCACGAGCGCCGCGCCGATGCCGTGCCCGGTCACGTCGCCGACCGCGATGATCGTCGGGCGTGCGTCGCCGTTGCGGCCGTCGCACGCGGGCAGCTCGACGAAGTCGTAATAGTCGCCGCCGGTGGAATCGCAATACTTGCTGCACAACGCGATGTCCAACCCGGCGATCCTCGGGAGCTCGGTCGGGAGCAGGCCTTGCTGGACCTGCGTCGCGACGGTGATGGCGCTCTCGAGCATCATGCGCTGCTTGAGCCCGCCGGCCATGCGGTTGACCTCGTCGGACAGCCGCTCGAATTCGCGCACGCCGGTGAGCCGCAGCCGGCTGTCGAAGTCGCCGGCCCCGACGCGTCCGACGTGGTCGGCGAGCTTGACGAGCGGACGCGACAGCTTCCGGGAGAACAGCAATCCCGCCGCGAGTCCCGCGGTGATCGCCCCGAAGCCGAGCAGGACCGCCCGAAGCTCGAGCGATTTGGCGGCGCTCAGGAACGACGTTTCGGGAAGGACGGTGACGACGTGCCAGTGAATGCCGGGGAAAGGCTTGATCTCGGTGACCTGCACGCGTGCGGGCTTGTCGCCGATGAAGACGCGGAGCGTCTGCTGCGTCGGCGCGTCGGCGTGCGTGCCGTGCGCCTCGAAGGAGACCAGGCTCGCGACCGCGCGGGCGGCAGGGCTCGGCGAGTCCGCCGGGCTCAGCCGCTTCCCCTCGTTGGAATTCACCGCGCTGTCCGACGCGGCGACGAGCAGCCCCTTGTCGTCGACGATGAACGCGTATCCCGTCGCCGCGATCGGCAGTCTCCGCAGGTGCTCGGACAGGGCGCCGAGCGTCACGTCGATCACGAGCACCCCCAGCGTGTTCCCGGTGGCCTGGTCGATCACCGTACGCGTGTAGCCGGTGCCGGATTCGGACGCCGACCCCTGCTCGCCGAACCAGAAGTAGACCGGCGTCCAGACCGGCGTCTCGACCGCCCGCGCGATCTGGAACCACGGTCGCCGCGTCGCGTCGTAGTGGTAGACGCGGATGGGGTTATCGCGATCGACTTTACCGGTGATGTCCGCGGGGTATTCGATCGCGCGGTCGCGCTGGTTTCCGTCGACAATGCCCAGTTCCAGCCGGCCGTGTGCGTGCAGGAGCCACGTGCAGTCGCCGTTGGGGGTGGAGAAGCAGATGGACGCGACGTCGGTGAACGTCGCGAGGTCGTGGAACATGACCTGCTTCCACCGCGGCAGGTCGTTCGGATAGAGCGAGTCGTCGTTCATCCTCCGAACGTAGAGGTCGCTCAGGTTGACCGCGTTGCCGAGGTATTCGGTGACGTCGCTGGTGACGCGGTCGGTCGCGCTGCTCACGATTTCCAGACCGAGACGCTCGGAGATGCCGCGGGAGGTAATGGTCGCGATGGCGATGAGCGCGATCGACACCAGTGCCGCCGGTGCGACGACGATGAGCGTCGTCAACGCCCGCACGGAAGGAAGCCGGCGCCCGGGCAAAGGACGTTGTCGGGCGTCGGGTGCCTTTTCCTGGGGAGGACGAATCGGTCGGGCGGAGGCGGCGCCGGACGGGGGGGCGAAAATGACATCTGTTTCAACCAACTTCGTCACATCCTCGGAATGCGCAGAAATCGACTGCACCCCATGGATAAGTCCGATTTCGGCGTGCTCGTATATTACAGGCAAGAAGTCGCGGGTAAATCACCAACTTCGATCCGTAAAAAGAGTTCGAACAGTCCGCGCAGAAATACGGAAAATGCGTTAACCGTTGGTATTACGTCGGAATATTGCCCTCGTTTACCCGCCCGACGGTAATCTACGCCCTCACGGGAGACGTTCATGGTCAAACGCGTCGTGGTAATCCTGATTCTCGCGGCGATCCTGGTGGGCGTGCTGGTCTACAGCCAGACGCGAACCGGCCCGCTGAAAGTCTCGGGTTTCGTGGAGGCCGACGAGATCCGCATCGGCTCGCGCGTCGGCGGGCGGGTGCAGAAGGTCACCGTCCAGGAGGGGCAGCGCGTCAAAGCCGGCGACCTGCTCATCGAGCTGGAGCCATTCAACCTTGCCGAACTGCGGTCCCAAGCGGCGGCCCAGATGACGGAGAAATCGGCGGAGTATCAGCGGCTAGTCAAAGGGTATCGCTCGCAGGAAATCGACCAGGCCGAGGCGCGCCGGCAGCAACTGGCAGCCCAGTTGGAAAAACTGCGCAACGGACCGCGTCCGCAGGAAATCGCAGCCGCCTCCGCGCGACTGGATAACGCAAAAGCGTTGCTTCAACTCGCCAAGCTCACGTTGGACCGCGTGAAGCCCACCTTCGAGAGCGGGGCCGCCAGCCCCGAGGAATACGACCGCGCCGATCAGGAATTCAAATCCTCGATCACGCAGATCGACATGCGGCAGCAGGAGCTCGATCTGCTGAAAGCCGGGACTCGCGCCGAGGAAGTGCAACAAGCAGAAGCCGCACTGCACGAAGCGGAAGCGGCGCTCGCACTCATGAAGGCCGGATACCGCGAGGAAGAAATCGCCAAAGCCAAGGCATCCCTGGAAGCCGCGACGGCAAACTTGAAGTCCCTGGACACGCAGCTCGAAGAATTGAAAGTCCGCGTGCCGGTGGACGCGGTCGTCCAGGCCGTCAATCTGCATCCCGGCGATCTGGTCGCGCCGAACGCGCCGATGCTTTCGCTGCTGGATCTGCGCGTGCTGTGGGTGCGTGCTTACGTGCCCGAGAACCGACTCCAATTCGAAGTGGGGCGCGACGTGCAGGTTCAGGTCGATAGTTTCCCGGGGCGCATTTTCCCCGCGAAGATTTCCTACATCTCCTCGCAAGCCGAGTTCACGCCCGGCAACGTCCAGACGCCGGAGGAGCGCAGCAAGCAGGTCTTCCGGATCAAAGCGACCTTAAGCGAAGGGCTCGACGTCCTGCGACCGGGCATGATGGCGGACGTGGTGCTCGATACTCCCTCACCCGCGAGGAAGCCGTGAGCGATTCCCCGGCCGCCGACAACCTCGACAAGACCGATTCGATCGTGATCGACGTCGGCAATCTGTCGCGCGCCTTCGGGCATCTGAAAGCCGTCGACGACGTCAGCTTTACGGTGAAGCGTGGCGCGATCTTCGGATTGCTCGGTCCCAACGGCAGCGGCAAGAGCACGATCATCCGCATGCTCTGCGGCGTGCTCGAACCGAGCGGCGGGGGAGCGACCGTACTCGGCTACGACGTGGCGCGCGATGCCGAAGCGATCAAGCGCCGCATCGGGTACATGTCGCAGAAATTCAGCCTGTATCCCGACCTCTCCGTGCGCGAGAACCTTGAGTTTTACGGGCGAATCTACGGACTTACGCCCGAGGTCCTTCGGCGACGCATGGACGAGGTGTTGTCGCTGACCGGCATCGCGGATCGGCTCGAACAACTCGCCGGCAATTTGAGCGGCGGTTGGAAACAGCGGCTCGCGCTCGCGTGCGCGCTGATCCACGAGCCGGAGGTGATCTTCCTCGACGAGCCGACGGCGGGCATCGATCCCGTTGCCAGGCGACAACTGTGGGATCTGCTCTTCGAACTCGCCGGACGCGGCGTGACGCTCTTCGTTACCACCCACTACATGGACGAGGCCGAGCGCTGCACGGACGTCGCGTACATCTACCTCGGAAAAGTGCTGGTCGGCGGCAAGCCCGGTGAGTTGAAAGCATCGCCGGACGTCACGCCGGCGGGGACGAAGCGATACGAACTGGAAGTGGATTCACCGGCGACCAAGCTCGCGAGCCTGCGTCGGACTGGCGGCGTCATCGACGCCACGCTGTTCGGCGAGACGATCCACCTGCTCGTGCGTGAGGATTTGAGCGCAGACCAGATCGTCGACCACGTCAGATCGGCGGACGAGAAACCGGCCTCGATCCGCCCGATCTCACCGACGCTCGAAGACGTCTTCGTCACGCTGACGCGTGCGGCCGAAGAGCGGCGAAACAGTCCGTCTGCCGCAAAGGAGGTCCCGCCAAAGCCGCAGCCGAACGGCGCGATTGTGCCTCGCAAGCGCACGCCGGCGGATCGCTCACCGATCCGGCCGAGACTGTGGTGGGGATTCTTCGCGATCCTCGTCAAAGAGTTCTTCCACATCCGCCGGCAACCGAGCACGCTGTTTTTCATGCTCGTGATCCCGGTGATGCAGACGCTCATCTTCGGCTTCGCGCTGGATACGCAGATCGAGCACATTCCGACGGTCGTCCTGAATCTGGACGGACGGGTTCAGTCGCGCGAACTGATCGACGCCTTCGCGAACACGCGGAAGTTCGTGATCGCCGAAAACGTTCACGACGACGACAGCTTTCACCGCGCCCTGACTTCCGGCCGGGTGAAGGTGGGCATCCTCATTCCTCCGGATTATTCGGACAAAATCCTGCTGGGTCGGCAGGCGCAGGTGCAGGTGCTGATCGACGGCTCGGACTCGCAGGTCGCCACGACCGCGCTCAATGCGGCGGACCGGCTGGGATTGAATCGCGCGATGCAACTCGCCCGCGCGAAAGGAGAGGCGTCGCAGTTCGCCCCCGCGCGAGACGAGGCCGGCGCGCTCGCGATCCCCATCGAAGTGCGCCCGCGATTGCTTTACAACCCCGATCTGGACAGCGCGCGGTTCTTCGTGCCGGGACTGGTCGGAATCATCCTCCAGATGGTGACGCTGTTCCTCACGAGTTTCGCGATCGTCCGCGAGAGGGAAATGGGGACGCTGGAGCAGCTCTTTGTGACGCCGGTCGGTCGGGCGGGGCTGCTCATGGGCAAACTGACGCCTTACGCGATCACCGGATTTTTCGAGACGCTCATCGTGCTCACGGTGATGGTCTTCCTGTTCGACGTGCCGATCCAGGGGAGCATCACGCTGCTGCTTTCGCTGGCGGGATTGTTCATCGTGTGTGCGCTCGGGCTGGGGCTCCTCATCTCGACGGTCGCGAAGACGCAACTGGCGGCGGTGCAGGTCGCGTTCGCGATCATGCTGCCGAGTGTGTTGCTGAGCGGCTTCGTCTTCCCGCGAAGCGAGATGCCGCTGCCGATTTACCTCGTCACGTTCGCGATCCCCGTGACGTACTTCGTCGAAATTCTCCGGGGCATCGTCCTGCGCGGCGCCGGCTGGAATGACCTGATGCCCTACGCGCTGGCGCTGGGCGCCTGCACGATGATCGTCCTGACGGCGAGCATCGGACGATTCAGAAAGCAGTCGGGATAATGACACCCACGAATTCATCTACGGGTGGCCGACTCCTCCAATGCGGCTCGCACGAGTGCGCGTGTGGCCCAACTCTTGCATTTTCGGGCGGTCTTTTCGTCGAGTCCCAGGACGTCGGAGAAAACGATCATCGATTCGACGCCGAAGATCATTGCCAGCGAAGCGCAGAGCCTCTTGTACGTCGCTTCGGTGAACTGTCCCCGCGCGGGGGCAATCGCGGCTTCGATCAACGGCGTGCGACGATTCTGACGCACGGGGATGCCGTCGGCTGCCGCACCTTTGGCGATCCGTTCCAGGCTCGCGGCGAGCATGATGCGCAGTTGAGCCTCATTGCGATAGACGGCTTCGTGCATCGCGGCTTCGGCCTTGTCGACGCGCGTCGCGGGATCGGTCGAAGCATCTCCCGCGAAAACCTCTTCGGCATCGGGCACGGCGCCGTCGAGCGGCGCCTCGACGAGAAGCGCTTCGATGTTCGGGAAATAGCGGTACGCCGTCGCGCGGGAGACCATCGCTTCGGTCGCGACGTCGTCCATGTCCGGCGTGCGACCGTCTTTCAGCAGGCGCGCTGCCGCGGAGAGCAAATCCTTGCGGGTGCGACGACGCTGGTTGGTGCGTCCTGGTTCGGTGCGATCGGTCACGTCATTCCCGGGTGATTAGCGTTGAGGCAACTGCTGGAGGATCGCCGCCATGTCGAGCCAGACCTGCTCGCGTTGGATCTGTCCGTCCTGGGTGAATTCTACGACGTGGAGGATTCGAAACTTGAGCGGGCGATCGCGACCTTCCAAGCCGAAAGGTCGGCCGGGAGCGCGGCCTTCCCACAGTGATTCGTCGATCAGGAAATTCTCGCCGTAGAGACGCTTGATCACGTCAACTTTGCTCTCGGCGAGATCGACGAAGAGCTGCTCGTAGAACGCACGAGCCTTTTCCCGCCCGCGGGTCGGCCCGGTCGGATAGCCGACGATGTCGTGCGTCGCGTCCGGTGCGAGGGTGGCAAGGACTCCTTCGACGTTGTCGGTCGCTTCGAAGCCGAAGTGTTCCTCGATCTTTCGATCCATTTGGCTGGGTGTAAGTGGCATAGCGTATCTCCTTGGGACGAAAATATCCTAATAAGACAGATGTCTAATGACAAGACAAATATCGCCGTTCTCCTCATCTCGTTTTTCGAATCGATATTGACGGTCTGAAACTAAGGAGGACGTCGCGTCTGTATTTATTTAGTATGCTAACGAAATAATGCCAAGACCACGGAAACAACCTCCAAAAGGCCTGGAGCAGCCGGATTCCGTCGAAGCGGTCTTCCGGGCTTTCTTGGGAACTTCGGGGCTCCTGCGATCGAAGATGCGCGACTACTTCGGTCGGTTCGGAATCAGCGGAGCCCAGTGGGGCGTGCTGCGCGTGCTCCGTCGAGCCGAGCAGGAAGGTCGGGACGGCGTGCGTCTCACGGACATCGGCCGCAGCATGTTGATCACGCCGCCGAGCGTGACCGGCGTCATCAACCGACTCGAACGCCTCGGGTGGGTCGTTCGCAAAATCTCGCCGGACGACCAGCGCGCCAGAGTCGTCACCTTGACCGACAGTGGCCGGCAATTGATCGAAAACGTGATGCAGGGGCATCGCGCACGGGTCCACATGGTAATGGCGGGTTTGTCTGCTGATGAATTGCGCGATTTGCACCGCCTCTTGGATCAGCTGGCCAGTCATCTTGAACAGATTCCGCCGGCCTGAACTGTCCACATTGGATCGAAAGGTGTTGTCATGGAGACGCAAAGCGAGCAAGTCTCGCCGTCGAAGCAGGGTGGGCACGGATGGATGGTCTGGCTCGTGGTCGTCGTACTCGGCACCGGCGGGTACTTCGGGTATCGCTGGTATGCCGGCACGGACGACAAGGCCCACGCGGGTACGCCGACGACGCAACCCGCGCGAGTCATGCCGGTCGTGGTCGCGACGGCGCATCGTCGTGATCTTCCGATCTATCTGAACGGGCTCGGCACCGTGACGGCCTTGAACACCGTGACCGTGCGGAGCCGCGTCGATGGTCAACTCCTGAAGGTCGACTACACCGAAGGGCAGGAGGTCAAACAGGATCAGGTCCTGGCGGAGGTCGATCCCCGGGCGTTTCAAGTGCAACTCGAACAAGCCGAAGGTCAGTACGCGCGCGATCAGGCGCTGCTGAAAAATGCCAAGCTCGATTTGGCACGATACGAATCCGCGCGGGACGCGGTGCCGCAGCAGCAGGTCGATACCGCCGCGTCCGTAGTCGGGCAATACGAAGGCGCGACCAAGACCGACCAGGCCGCGATCGACAACGCGAAACTGCAACTCGGTTACACGCATATCACCGCTCCGATCAGCGGGAAGATCGGGTTGCGGCTCGTCGACCAAGGCAACATGGTCCACGCCGGCGACGCGAACGGGCTCGCGGTCATCACGCAGGTGCAGCCGATCGCGATCGTGTTCAGTCTCCCCCAAGATGACCTGTCACAGATTCTCAAAGCCACCGACCGCAATCGCGAACTCGCAGTCGACGCGTACAGCCGCGACATGAGCGAGAAGATCGCGGTCGGAAAGCTGCTCGCCGTCGATAACCAGATCGACACCTCGACGGCGACTGCGAAATTGAAAGCCGTGTTCGACAACAAAGATCGCACCCTCTTTCCCAACCAGTTCGTCAACGTGCGGATGCTGGTCAACACCATCCATGATGCCGTCGTCGTTCCGACGGCCGCGATCCAGCGGAGCCCGCAGGGGATGTTCGTGTACGTTGTGAAGTCCGACCAGACGGTCGAAAATCGCACCGTCACGCTCGGCCCCAGTGAAGGCGATTTCACGACAATCGAGCAAGGACTGGCTGAGAATGAAATCGTCGTGACTGACGGCGTCGACAAGCTCCGGCCGGGAATGTCCGTCACGACGCGCGACGAGCGCCGCCGGGGTGAATCCACCACCGGCCCGAGCACGCGCCGCAGCCGCGAAGGTAAGTCGAATCGGAGCAGCTCATGAGCCCCTCTCGGCCCTTCATCCTGCGGCCGGTGGCGACGTCGCTGCTGATGGTCGCGCTGCTTCTCGTCGGCGTCGTCGCGTACGAGCAACTGCCGGTTTCGGCGCTGCCGCAGGTCGACTATCCGACGATCCAGGTGCTGACGTTCTATCCCGGCGCCGGCCCGGACGTGGTGGCATCGTCCATCACCGCGCCGCTCGAGCGTCAGTTCGGTCAACTGCCCGGGCTCACGCAGATGACGTCGACCAGTTCCGAGGGAAGCTCGCTGGTCACGCTGCAATTCTCGCTCGACTTAAACATCGACATCGCCGAGCAGGAGGTGCAGGCCGCGATCAACTCCTCGTCGACGTATCTTCCGCGCGACCTTCCCAACCCGCCGGTTTACAGCAAGACGAATCCCGCGGACATGCCGATCCTGACGCTGGCGTTGACGTCCGATTCCTTGCCGCTTTCGAAAGTCGAAGACCTCGCCGACACGCGGCTGGCCCAGAAGATTTCGCAGGTGCCCGGCGTCGGTCTGGTCAGCATCAGCGGCGGTCAGAAACCCGCCGTGCGCATCCGCGCAAACCCGACGGCTCTCGCTTCGCTCGGGCTCAATCTCGACGACCTTCGCACCATCATTGCCGCCAATAGCGTCAACCAGGCCAAGGGCAGCTTCAATGGCCCGCGGCTCGCCCACATCATCAATGCCAACGACCAGCTCGTCTCCAGCAGCCAGTACAAGTCCGTCATCATCGCGTACAAGAACGGCGCGCCTGTTCATCTGCAAGACGTTGCCGAGGTGATCGACGACACCGAGAACGTTCGTCAAAGCGCTTGGATGAATGAGCGGCCGGCTGTAATCCTGAACATTCAGCGGCAGCCGGGCGCGAACATTATTGGAGTGGTCGATCGGATCGAAAAGCTCCTGCCGCAATTGCAATCGTCTCTGCCACCCGCCGTCAATATTCAGGTGCTCACCAATCGCACGACCACCATTCGCGCATCCGTCGAAGACGTGAAGTTCGAATTGATGCTGACCATCGCGCTCGTCGTGCTGGTCATCTTCCTGTTCCTCCGCAACGTCGCGGCCACGATCATTCCGAGCGTCGCCGTTCCGCTTTCGATCGTCGGCACCTTCGGCGTGATGTACCTGCTCGGCTACAGCCTCAATAACCTATCCCTGATGGCGCTCACGATCTCCACCGGCTTCGTCGTCGACGACGCGATCGTGATGATCGAGAACATCATTCGTTATCTCGAGCAGGGAGACTCGCCGCTCGAAGCGGCTTTGAAGGGGTCGGGGGAAATCGGTTTTACGATCGTGTCGCTCAGTGTCTCGCTCATCGCGGCGCTGATCCCGCTGCTGTTCATGGGCGACATCGTCGGCCGGCTGTTCAGGGAGTTCGCGGTGACGTTGAGCGTCACCATCGTCGTGTCGGCGGTCGTCTCGCTGACGCTCACGCCGATGATGTGCGCCCTGCTCCTGCGGCACAAAGCCGATGCCCGGCACGGGCGGCTGTACAACTGGAGCGAGCGCGCGTGGGAAGGGCTCATTCACTTTTACGAGCGGACGCTGCGGGTCGTCCTGCGGCATCAGCCGCTCACGCTGCTGGTCGCCGCCACAACGCTCGCGGTCACCGCCGGGCTGTACGTAATCGTGCCAAAGGGATTCTTCCCGGTGCAGGACACCGGCGTGATCCTCGGCATCACCGAAGCGCCGCAGGACGTCTCTTTCCTTTCTATGTCGGAGCGGCAACAGGCGCTCGCGAAGGTCGTCTTGCAGAACACGGCCGTCGCGAGCCTTTCGTCGTTCATCGGCATCGACGGGACCAACAGCACGATGAACAGCGGGCGCATTCAGATCAACCTGAAGCCGCTGGAAGATCGAAAGATCAGCGCGACCGAAGTCATCCACCGGCTTCAACAGCAGGTCGACAAGGTCGAAGGCATCACGCTGTTCCTGCAGCCGGTGCAGGACCTGACGGTGGAGGACCGCGTCAGCCGTACGCAATATCAGTACACGCTCGAAAGCCCGGATTCGAAGGAACTCGCCACTTGGGTGCCGCAGTTCGTGAGCAAGTTGCAGTCTCTCCCTCAATTGACGAACGTCGCGAGCGACCAGCAGGATGATGGTTTGCAGGTCAAGCTCGTGATCGATCGCGATAGCGCCGGCCGGCTCGGCGTGACGCCGCAGCAGATCGACGATGCGCTCTACAACGCCTTCGGCCAGCGCCAGATTTCCACGATCTTCACGCAGCTCAACCAGTATCACGTCGTCCTCGAAGTGGCCCCGCAGTTCGGCCAGAAGCCGGCGGCGCTCGACGATTTTTATGTAACCAACGCTACTGGGAAGAAGATCCCCCTTGCCGCGTTCACGAGACAGGAGCGGACGACGGCTCCGCTCGCGATCAATCATCAGGGTCAATTCCCCGTGGTGACGGTCTCGTTCAACCTGCGGGCCGATGCATCGCTCGGCGACGCGGTCACGGCGATCGAGTCCGCCGAGCGCGAACTCAATATGCCCGCGAGTATTCAGGGGCAGTTCCAGGGCACCGCCCAGGCGTTTCGTGCGTCGCTCAGCAACGAGCCGCTGCTGATCCTCGCGGCGCTCATCACCGTCTACATAGTGCTCGGCGTGCTGTACGAAAGTTACGTGCATCCGATCACGATCCTTTCGACGCTCCCATCGGCCGGTGTAGGCGCTTTGCTGGCGCTGCTGATCAGCCGGACCGATTTCAGCGTCATCGCGCTCATCGGCGTGATCCTGCTGATCGGCATCGTGAAGAAGAACGCGATCATGATGATCGACTTCGCGCTCGAGGCCGAACGCCGCGACGGCATGTCGACTGAGGATGCGATTTTTTTAGCGTGCCTCCTTCGGTTTCGCCCGATCCTGATGACGACGATGGCGGCGTTGCTCGGCGGGTTACCGTTAGCCCTTGGCAACGGCGTGGGATCTGAATTGCGACGTCCGCTCGGCATCGCGATCGTCGGCGGGCTCATCTTCAGCCAGGTGCTGACGCTGTACACGACGCCGGTCATATACCTCGCGTTCGATCGCGTCGCCAAACGTTTTCGACGGGTCGCTCCGGAGGTCGAGCTGCGTACCGCGGAGGCGGTATGAGCATCTCCACGCCGTTCATTCATCGCCCCGTGGGGACGACGCTGCTGACGGTCGCGATCGCGCTCGCCGGCATGCTCGGCTACGCGCTCCTTCCGGTGTCGCCGCTGCCGCAGGTGGAGTACCCGACGATTTCCGTCTCGGCCAGTCTCCCCGGCGCGAGCCCGGAGACGATGGCATCGGCGGTCGCGACGCCGCTGGAGCGGCAGTTCGGCAAGATCGCCGGCATCACGCAGATGACCTCCGCGAGCAACGTCGGATCGACGTCGGTCACGATGCAGTTCGATTTGAACCGCAGCATCGATGCCGCCGCGCGCGACGTGCAGTCTGCGATCAACGCGGCGGCGGGGCAGTTGCCGACCAACCTGCCGAACCGTCCGACCTACCGAAAAGTGAATCCGGCCGACGCGCCGGTCATGATCCTCGCGCTCACGTCCGAGTTGTACGACAAAGCGCACATGTACGACGCCGCGTCGTCGATCCTCCAGCAGAAACTCTCGCAGGTGGACGGCGTCGGCCAAGTGCTCGTCGGCGGTGGCGCCCTGCCCGCGGTGCGCGTCGACGTGAATCCGACCGCGCTCAATAACCTCGGACTCGGGCTTTCCGACGTCCGCACGGCATTGAACGCCGCCAATGCCAATCGTCCGAAGGGTTCGATCTCCGACGATCGTCATTCGTGGTCCCTCGGCACGACCGACCAGTTGCTCGAAGCCAGACAGTATCAGCCACTGATCATCGCGTACCGTGACGGCGCGCCCGTGCGGCTGTCGTCCGTCGCGACCGTGACCGACGCGACCGAAGACGCTCGCACCACGGGGCTCGCCAACGGCAAGCCGGCGGTGTCGCTCATCATCTTCCGCCAGCCGGGCGCGAACATCATCACGACCGTCGACAACGTGCGCAAACTGCTCCCGCAACTGCAGGCAGAGATCCCGCCGGCGATGGACCTTGCGGTGATCGTCGATCGTACGACCACGATCCGTGCATCGGTCCAGGACACGCAATCGACGCTCCTCCTTTCGATCGGGCTGGTGATCGTCGTCGTGTTCGTGTTTCTCCGCGACGTGCGGTCCACGCTGATCCCCAGCGTCGCGGTTCCGATTTCGCTGATCGGCACGTTCGGCGCGATGTACATGCTCGGGTACAGCCTCGACAACCTTTCGCTGATGGCATTGACGATTGCCACCGGGTTCGTCGTCGATGACGCGATCGTCGTGATCGAAAACGTCACGCGATACCTCGAAGAAGGTATGTCTCCTCTGCAGGCGGCTTTGAAGGGCGCGAGCGAGATCGGCTTCACGGTGGTGTCGATCAGCCTGTCGCTCATCGCGGTCTTCATCCCGATCCTCCTCATGGGCGGGTACATCGGCCGGCTGTTCCGCGAGTTCGCAGTGACGCTGTCGGTCGCGATCGCGATGTCAATGATCGTCTCGCTCACTACCACACCGATGATGTGTGGCGTGCTCCTCAAGCCGCACGGCGCCAAACGTCGCGGGCGGCTGTACATGGCGAGCGAGCGCGTCTTCCAATGGGTTCTCAACTTTTACGAGTGGACGCTGCGCCGCGTGCTGCGCCATCCGCTCGTCACGATGGTCGTGCTGCTCGTCACGGTGGGGCTCAACATCTACCTCTACGCGATCATTCCCAAGAGCCTCTTTCCGCAGCAGGACACCGGGCGGGTGACCGGCAATATCCAGGCCGATCAGGACACGTCGTTCCAGACGATGCAGGGGCTGGTGACGCAGTTCGCGAAGATCGTGAGCGACGATCCCGCCGTCGCGGGCGTGGTCGCAACCACGGGTGGCGGCGGGGGAGGCACCGTGAACACCGCACGCATGTTCATGTCGCTCAAGCCGCTGGAAGAGCGAAAAATCTCGGCGGATGAGGTCATCGGAAGATTCCGTGGAAAACTCGCACGCATTCCCGGCGCCACGCTGTTCCTCCAGGCGGCTCAGGATCTCAGCGTCGGCGGACGTCAGAGCAACGCACAGTTTCAGTTCACCCTTCAGGGAGACGACCTGAAGGAATTGAGCGAGTGGGCCCCGCGCGTGCAGGCCAAGGTCGCGACGCTGCCGGGGATCGTGGACGTCAACAGCGACCAGCAGAATCGCGGGCTTTCCGCGAACCTGGTCATCGATCGTTCGACGGCGGCGCGGCTCGGGCTCACGCCGCAGTTGATCGACGACGCGCTGTACGATGCGTTCGGTCAGCGTCAGGTCTCGACGATGTATCGCGCGTTGAACCAATATCATGTCGTGATGGAGGTCACGCCGGATCTGGCGCAGAACCCGGACGCATTGCGATACACGTACGTCCGTCCGCCGGGACGTGATCCGGTGCCGCTGGATGCGGTCGTGAAATATTCGCCGGACGCGACGCCGCTGGCGGTGAATCACCAGAGCCAGTTCCCCGCGGTGACGATCTCTTTCAACCTGCGCCCCGGCACGTCGCTCGGCGAAGCGACCGTTGCGATTCAGCGTGCGTGCCTGGACATGGGCATGCCGGTGAGCATTCACGGATCGTTCGCGGGGACGGCGCAGGTGTTCCGCGATTCGCTCGCGAACGAGCCGTACCTCATCGCGGCCGCGATCGTCGCGGTCTACATCGTGCTCGGCGTGCTGTACGAAAGTTTGATCCATCCGATCACCATCCTTTCCACGTTACCGTCGGCAGGTGTCGGTGCGTTACTGGCGTTGCTCCTGTTCAAGACGGACCTGAGCCTGATCGCGCTCATCGGGATCATCCTGCTGATCGGCATCGTGAAGAAGAACGCGATCATGATGATCGACTTTGCGATCGCGGCCGAGCGGAAGGACGGCATGTCCCCGCGCGACGCGATCTTCCAGGCGTGCATCCTGCGCTTCCGTCCGATCACCATGACGACGATGGCGGCACTCCTCGGCGGACTCCCGCTCGCGATCGGCATGGGCGTCGGTTCGGAACTCCGCCGCCCGCTGGGGATCGCGATCGTCGGCGGGTTGATCTTCAGTCAGGCGCTGACGCTCTACACGACGCCGGTCGTCTACCTCTACATGGATCGGTTGCGGATCTGGCTGGGTCAAAAGCTGCAATCCCATCAGAGTCGTCCGACGCTCGTGCCCGTTCGTGTTTCCGTTGAGAATGGGCCTCAAGTGTGAGATTGGGTTCGTTCCGCACAATGAGCAGTTGATGGTTGCTGGTGAAAACCGCCCAAACCGCCGTGGCTTCGTTTCGCATACTGATGGTTTTGGTTGCGCCAGGTTGCGCCACGTCACATTCGGTTGCGTGCCCGTCGCGGGGACGCAAAAACCGCCCAGACCGCCGTGGGTTCGTTCCACACAATCGCGTGCGGACGTCCCACCGAACGGGTTCGGTGGGGTTTCATGCTCGGTGGTGATATTCGATTGTCAAAGAACTCGGCGCGCAGCATCTCTGCCCCGTGGGCGTGCACCGCTAAGAGTGAGGTCGTCCCGAGTGACGCGCCGATTAACGGCATCATCGAAAATTTTTGAAAGTGCGCGGCGAGTCGTTCCCGTACCATGCGGGGCCCATGAGCAAGACCAAGTTTTACGTCGGTACCAGCGGCTATTCCTATAAGGAATGGAAGGGCTCGTTTTACCCGGAAGATCTGCCGGCGAAGAAGATGCTCCGTTACTACGGCGAGCATTTTCATACCGTCGAGATGAACAACACGTTCTATCGCTTGCCGGCGGCATCCGCGATGCAGGCGGCAGCCACGGAGGTGCCGGCGGGGTTCCGATTCGTCGTCAAAGCGCCGCAACGGATCACGCATTTCCAGCGGCTGAAGGGCGCCGAAGACTCGGTCTCCCAGTTTCTCGGCGTAGCGCGGGCGCTGAAGCAGAAGTTGGGACCGCTATTGTTCCAGCTGCCGCCGAATTTTAAGAAGGATGTTCCGCGACTCCGCGAATTTCTGTCGCTGATCCCGAAGGACTTCCGCATCGCGTTCGAATTCCGTCACGCATCCTGGATGGATGAGGAGGCCTTCAAACTCCTGCGTAAGGAAGAGGTCGCGCTATGCCTGGCCGAAGCGGAGGATGGTGTGGAGACGCCGCTCGTGTCGACGGCCGACTGGGGTTACGTGCGGCTGCGACTACCCGATTACAGCGACGCCGGATTGAAGAAGTGGATCAAGCGGATACGGGAGCAGGCGTGGCGCGAGGTATTCATCTTCTTCAAGCACGAAGATGAAGGGACGGGACCGCGGTTTGCTCAAAGGCTGCTGAAGTTGGCGAAGTAATTGATGGTCAAACGGCCGCGGCTTCATTTTGTTTCCTGGGCATCAGCGCCCGCAGGACGGTCCTGGGCAGTTCCTTGATGAAGGCTTCATCGATCGGGGCGTGGCGGACGAGCAGTCGGAAGTAGATGGGGCCGAAGACGATGTCGAGCGCTACATCCGGGTTGATCGTCGGCTCGATCTCGCCGGCCGCGATGCCGGATTCGATGACGAGTTTGGCGAGCGCTCGCCGGGGTTGGACGAATTGTTCATTGAAGATCTTCAGGACTGCGGGGTCGGATTGTCCCTCGGCGATGAGATCCGCCGCCACCCGCGCGACGTCGCCGGTATAGGCTTTCGCGACCGCGGTCATCTGGCGCTCGAGACATTGCAATGCGCCGCCGCGCGTCGAGATGCTGATCGACGGGATGTAGTTGTGGAGGAAGGCGTCCATCGCGACGGCGGCTTTGCTCGGCCACCAGCGGTAAATCGTGGCTTTACCGACGCCGGCCTCCCGCGCGATCGCTTCGATCGAAAGGGACTTGAGCGGCATCTGTCCCAACAGACGCCATACCGCGTCTAAAATCGCCTGTTTTGCGACTTCGCACCGCGGCCGACCGACACCTGATTCACATTTGGCTTCGTCCATTCGTCTTCCAGACATGTCCTTATATCACAGAGTAGAAATCCGCCCGGATATATGATACGATACGTCTCGTATTAATTCAACCCGACCTGTCGTGCTTCCTATTGGAAGCGGGCGCTGTGGGTTTTGATCGCTCCGGCTGGTGTCAGTCTTTTCGGGTTCTTGCCTTCGCGGCAGATCGGCGTGCTGGTATGTGGATCGTTCGACTCGCCCTGCGTCGCCCGTACACGTTCGTCGTGGCGTCGGCGCTGGTTCTCATCCTCGGCATCCTGTCGATCCTTCGGATGCCCACCGACATCTTTCCGAACGTCAACATCCCGGTGATCGCGGTCGCGTTCAACTACACCGGCATGCCCGCCGACGAGATGGAGAAGCGCATCGTCGGCTCGTTCGAGCGCATCCTGACGACGACCGTCAACGACATCGAGCACATCGAAAGCCAGTCGCTCGCCGGCGTCGGGGTCATCAAGATTTACTTCCAGCAGAACGCCCGCATCGAAGAAGCGACGGCCCAGGTGACCGCCATCTCGCAGACCGCGCTGCGGTCGATGCCGCAGGGGGCGCAGCCGCCGCTGATTATCCGATACAGCGCCTCGAACGTGCCAGTGCTCCAGCTAGCGATCAGCAGCGATACGCTGCCGGAGCAGGCGCTCTTTGACCTGGCGTTCAACCAGGTTCGTCAGAATTTCATCGTCATCCCCGGCGTGCAGATCCCTTACCCCTACGGGGGCAAGCAGCGGCAGATCATGGTCGACCTCGACCCCGAAAAGCTCTACGCCTACGGGATCAGCCCGGCCGACGTCTCCAACGCGGTCAACGCGCAATCCGTCATTCTGCCGGCCGGTACGACCAAGATCGACCGGCGCGAACTCCCCGTCCGTCTGAACAGCAGCCCGGGGAACGTCGCATCGCTGAATGACCTGCCGATCAAGACGGTCAACGGCACGACGGTTTACATCCGCGATGTGGCGAATGTCCGCGACGGCTTCCAGCCGCAGACGAATAAGGTCAACACGAACGGCAAGCCCGGCGTGCTGATGTCGATCCTGAAGAACGGCAACGCGTCGACGCTCGACGTCGTCGACGGCGTGCTCGCGGCGATCCCGGTCGCGTTGTCGAAGCTGCCTCCGGACGTGCAGCAGCACATTCAGATCACGCCGATGTTCGACCAGTCGATCTTCGTCCGCGCCAGCGTCGAAGGCGTCATCAAGGAAGCAGCCATCGCCGCCGGACTTACCGGCTTGATGATCCTGCTGTTCCTCGGCTCGTGGCGCAGCACGCTCATCGTCGTCATCTCGATCCCGCTCTCGATCCTGGTGTCGATCATCGTCCTGTCACTGATGGGCGAGACGCTCAACACCATGACGCTCGGCGGCATGGCGCTGGCGGTCGGCATCCTCGTCGACGACGCGACGGTGGCGATCGAAAACATCCACCGCAACCTCCACCAGAAAAAGACGCTCGTCCGCGCCATCCTCGACGGGGCTCAGGAAATCGCAGTGCCGTCGTTCGTCGCGACGCTCGCGATCTGCATCGTGTTCGCGCCGGTCGTGTCGATCAGCGGCGCCGCACGCTATCTGTTCACGCCGCTGTCGATGGCGGTCGTGTTCGCGATGATGACGAGCTACGTCCTCAGCCGAACGCTCGTGCCGACGATGGTGCACTACCTGCTCGCGCAGGAAGTCGAACGCTACGGCGGCGAGATCGACCCCAACGACCCGCACGCGGTGAAGAAGCCGTCTACGAAGAAGTGGTACCGATCCCGCGCGTTTCGTCTGACCCTGATGGTCACGGCGGCGGTGATCGTGGTGGCCGTCGGCGGGGGATATGGTCTGCATTTGTCCGCAATCACCGGCCCGTTCAACGCGCTGGGCGCGTGGGCGGGGGCGCACTGGCGGCTGCTCGCGCAGGCCGGCATGGTGCTCGCCTTGCTCGTGGCGGTCATCTATCTGATCGCGCGGTTCGATCTGATCTGGAGAACGCACGACGCGTTCAACGTGCAGTTCGAACGGGTCCGCCGGTTCTATGGCGGGGTGCTCGTCTGGGCGCTCGACCACCGCTGGCTGACGGCGGGGGCCTTCGGGCTTCTCGTCCTCTCCTCGCTCGTGTTGAGTCCCGTGACCGCACTCGTCGGCGTGAAGTCGCCGCTCATCGGCCAAGATTTCTTCCCGACCGTCGACGCCGGACAGTTGCGGCTTCACGTCCGCGCCCCGGCCGGCACGCGGCTGGAAGAGACGGAGAAGTATTTTGCCTCGGTCGAAGAGGTGATCCGAGAGATCGTGAAGGCCGATGAAATTAACGCGGTCATTCACAACATGGGCATCCCGAACAGCTCCATCAACCTGTCGCTCAGCGACGGCTCGTTGATGAGCGCGGCCGACGGTGAAATCCTGGTGTCGCTGAAGGAAGGGCACGCGCCCTCGGAAGTCTACATGCGCAAGCTCCGCCTGGAGCTGGCGCGGCGATTTCCGCAGCTCGTCTGCTACTTCGCGCCCTCGGACATCGCGACGCAGGTGTTGAACTTCGGACTGTCCGCGCCGATCGACGTGCAGGTCTCCGGACCGACGGCCAACGGACCGAAAAATCTCGAGATCGCCCGGGCGATGCTCACCGAACTTCGCGGCGTCCGCGGGGCCGTTGACGCCCGACTACAGCAGGTTCCGGAAACCCCGGACGTGCGCGTGAACGTCGACCGCACGCTGGCCGACCAGATCGGATTGACGCAGCGTGAGGTCGCGAGCGACCTGCTGGTTTCGTTGTCCTCCAGCAGCCAGACCTCGCCGAATTTCTGGTTGAACGCCGCGAACGCGGTGAACTACAGCATCCTCGTCATGACGCCGCAGCACCGCATGACGTCGATCAACGCGCTGGAGAATACGCCGATCGTTCCGAATATTACCGGTGCCGCGGTTGCCGGGAATGACACGCAGTTGCTGGGCAACCTCGCGAGCGTCGGCCGCGGTACTTCGCCGACCAATGTGACGCACTACAACATCTTCCCGACCTACGACATCCTGATGGGCGTGCAGGGCACCGACCTGACCAGCGTGCAGAAGCAGATCGCGACGATCGCCGACAAGTATCGGCCGCAGCTGCCCAAGGGCTCAACGATCGCGGTGCGCGGGCAGGTCGACAGCAAGGACGCCTCGTTCAAAGGCCTCGGCTTCGGCATGGTGTTCGCCGTCGTGCTGGTCTACCTGCTGATGGTGATCAACTTCCAGTCGTGGGTCGACCCGCTGATCATCCTGATGGCGCTCCCCGGCGCGCTGGCGGGCATCCTCTGGATGCTCTTCGCGACCGGGACGAACCTGAGCGTGCCGGCGTTGATGGGCGCGATCATGAGCATCGGCGTCGCGACCGCGAACAGCATTCTGATGATCACGTTCGCCAACGACCAGCGCACGCTCGGCATGAATGCCAGGGACGCCGCGCTCGCCGCCGGACTGACACGACTGCGGCCGGTCATCATGACGGCGCTGGCGATGATCATCGGCATGCTGCCGATGTCCCTCGGACTCGGTGAAGGCGGCGAGCAGAACGCGCCGCTCGGCCGGGCCGTCATCGGCGGACTGACTCTCGCGACGTTTACCACCTTGCTCTTCGTGCCTATCGTCTACAGCGCGCTTCGGCACGCCGCCCCCCGGACGCAGGTCGAACCGGAGCTTCAATAATGAACGACCTCAATCATTCCGAAACCGCAACTATGAAGCCCCATTCCCCGACCCACAACGGCGACTCGACGCACGCCGCGCCGGCCGCGAACAACGCGCACGACGAGATCCCCACGGACTTGCCCAAGATTGGCAACCTCGGCGTGATCATCGCCGCGGTCGTCGTTGCGGCCTGTTTCCTAGGCCTGTTCTTCGTGGGCTGGCTGCCGCACCAGAAGCGGGAGGCGGAACTCGATAAGGACCAATCGGCACAGGAATCATCGCGTCCGATGGTCCAGGTCGCGGCGCCGCAGCGGACGCGGACCGGCACCGACATTGTCCTGCCCGCCGACGCACGCGCGATGCAGGAAACGTCGATCTTCCCTCGCGCCAACGGGTACCTCAAGAGCCTGAAAGTCGACATCGGCGATACCGTAAAGGCCGGTCAATTGCTCGCGGAAATCGACGCCCCCGACATCGACGCCGAACTCGCGCAGGCGAGCGCGGCCGTCGTGCAGGCGCAGGCGGAGAAGACGAAGGCCAACAACGATTTCGAGCTCACGCAGGCGACGTTCAAGCGGTACGAAGCCTTCGCGAAATCCGGCGGCGTGACGCAGCAGCAGCTCGAAGAAAAGCAATCGGCGCTCACGCAGGCGCAGTCCGCGCTCGCCGGAGCCGAGGCGAGCATCAAGGCCGCCGACGCCAACGTCCAGCGCCTCACCGCGCTGCAGGGTTTCGAAAAGGTATATGCCCCGTTCGCCGGTACGATCACGGCCCGCAACTACGACCTCGGCGCGCTGATGAGCGCCGGCGGCGGCGGGAAGGAACTGTTCCGCATCGCCGACACCTCGACGCTGCGGCTGTTCGTCAACGTGCCGCAGACGTACATCACGTCGCTGCAGACCGGACAGGACGCGTTCCTGAGTGTCCGCAATTTTCCCGGCAAGGAATTCAAGGGCAAGATCGTTCGGTCCGCGGGGGCACTCGATCCGTCGACCCGGACGCTGCGCTACCAGATCGACGTCCCCAACGAAGACGGGGTCCTGTTCGCCGGGATGTATGCGACGGCGAGGCTGCAAGTGAACGACGCGAAGCCGCCGCTGGTCGTGCCGACGAGCGCGCTGGTGTTCGATTCCGCCGGTTCGAAGGTCTGGGTCGTCAAGGACGGGAAGACCTACCCGCAGAAAGTCGGTCTCGGGCGCGACTTGGGCGTCGAGACGGAAGTCGAATCGGGACTGAGCGGCGGTGAATCCATCGTGACCAACCCCGGTCAGCGATTGGCCGAAGGCGTCGACGTCGAATTGACCGCCAACGGCAAGACGCAGCAAGCGACGGCCCCAGCCACACAACCGGTTTTGCAGCACGCTTCGGCGAGATAACCCCATGAACATTCCAAAGACTTTTCGTCGAGGCGTCCTTTCGGTCGTCTGTGGTGTGTCGTTCGCGATGACCGGATGCGCGGTGGACCAGAGCAAGGAGGTCGCTCAGTATCGTGAGGTGCTGGATGCGACGCACCTTCCGCCGACCAATCGGTTGCCGGAGGGGGAGACGCTCTCCCTTTCGCAGGCGATGTCGCTGGCGAACCAGCACAATGAAGACTTGGGTTTGCGGGGTGAAGATTACGTGCAGGCGCTGATCGACAAGAACCGCGCCGTCGCGAACTTTCTACCCACGGTGAGCTTCGAGCCGTCGTACACCATCGCGGATCGACACCACGCCGACACGGTCGTCGCCGGCCTGCGTCCCCGCGGCAGCACGCTGCAAGGGTACGCGTTGCCGGTGGTGGGGGAGATCAACGTCTTCAACGGCTTCGGCGACGTGGCCAACCTCCGCGCGGTCGAAGCCATCATCGCGCAACGCCGCGAATTGCTGCTCGATCTACAGGCGACCATCCTGTTGAACGTCGCCCAGACGTACTACCAGGTGTTGCGATCCGAACAGGCGGTCGACGTGCTCAAGAATTCGCTGGCATTGCAGGAAAGCCGATTAAGCGACGTCGAGCAGCAGTTCCGAAACGGGTTGGCGACCCAACTCGCGGTGTCGCAGACGCGGGCCCAGGTCGACGGCACGCGCGTGCAGCTCGTCCAAGCTCAAAGCGACGTGCGCAACGGACGGTTTACGCTCGCGCTGCTGATCGGCGTGCCGCGCGTGAACAACGCGCTCGCCGATAGCTTCGCGATCCCGTCGGAACCCGGCTCGGAAACGGCTTTCGAAGAAGTCGCGCTGAAGCAGCGAAATGACGTGCTGGCGGCACAGCAACAACTCCTTGCGGCGCGCCAGGGCGTTGACGTCGCAGTGTCGCAGTATTACCCCTCGGTGTCGCTGAACGTGGAAGCGCTGTTGGACAGCAGCACGTTTGCCGACGCGAGCCGGTGGAACGGCGTGCTCGCGGCGCACCTGCCGATCTTCTCCGCCGGCCGAATCCATGCCGACGTTCGGACGGCGTGGTCTCGCGTGCGTCAGGCGGCGCTGGACGAATCGTCGGTCCGACGACAGGTGCTGCACGACGTGCAGACGTCGTATGAAAACTTCACGACCGCCGAGCGGCGCATCAAGGAACTCGACGACGAAGTGAAGGCCGCCAACGAAGCGTACGAGCAGGCGCGCAACGCTTTCCTCAACGGACTGGGGCTCAATCTCGACGTGTTGTCGGCGCAGGATCAGTTGCTCAACGCGCAACTGCAACTGACCGGAGCCCGGTTCGACCGCACGGTCTTTTACCTCAATATGTTGCGGGCCATCGGTCGCTTGCCGCAGGAGTTCGCCGTGAAGTCGGCGTGACCGATCACGCAGGAGGCTACTTCGCGGCGTCTTTTTTGCCGTAAGCGGCGAGGAGTGTTTTCTGTTCGTCCACGCCCAGGGGCATGATCGACCCGTGCCGGAATTTGAAGGGGAACTTGAAATCGCTGCCCGGTTCGAATTGCCCGCCGGCTAGATCGTGGGTCGTAAACGGCTGGTAGCCGCGCCCCTTGCTGTAATAGTCGAGGACGAGGCACCACGTCGGCGGCTTGTTCGCGGTGGCGGGCTCGAGCAGGAAACACTCCGGGCCTTCGTAGCCTCGCATCTTCGACAGTGAGAACTGTTCCATCTCTTTCCACGGGCCCATCAGCTTGTCGGCGGTTTCAAGCGTGATGGCCTTAAACTTTTCGTCCTTGGAGAAGCGGTAGTATTTCCCGTTGTCGCGGACGATGTCCGTGTCGATCACGTCGGACGGACGCTCGATGTAGATGAACGGCTTGCCGAACGCGACGAAATCTTTCGTCCGAGCGGCCCAGATCCGCTGCTTGGCGAAATTGTCACTCCGGTTCTTCGAGGCCCAGAACACGAGGTAGTCGCCGGCCTCTTCGTCGTAGACGGCTTCAGGCGCCCAAGTGCAGCCGGCGTCGTCGGCGGCGACCTGGACCAGGCGTGGCTCCGACCACTTCACCAGATCGGTCGACTCCCAGATCACGATCGACTTGCTCGCCGCTTTCTGCGCCTTGCCCCAGTCGTGGTTCAGGTTGATCGAGAGGTCCGTCGCTAGGAGGTAGAATTTCTTGCCGTCGTGGGACCGCAGGAGGAAGGGGTCGCGGACGCCTTTCTCGCCGAGCGTGCTGACGAGAACCGGCTCGCCACCGTTCAGCGCATCCCAGTTGCGGCCGTCCTGGCTGAACGCGAAATAGATCTGTTCGGTCATCGGCGATTGCTCGCCTTTGAAGGTGACGAACAAGAAACCACCTTCCCCGGCGAGAACGGTATTGGTGCAGAACATGATGATGAGGAGCAGCAGGGTTTTCATGGTTGGCTTTGTTTGAGGTTACGCGGGTCACCTTTTAGGGTCGGGGGCGCCCTTGCCGTTGACGATCGGCTCGCCGGGGGAACCCGGGGCGAACGGCGTCGTGAGCGGGTCCATCGGCTTGATCGTGCCGTCGGGGTTGAATTCCATCCGAACGAGGCACACCTCGCGCTTGTAGCCGCTCCCGCCGAGCATGGCATGCCGATGGTATGCGACGTACCAGCGATCCGTGCCGGGCACGTTGACGACGCTGTGGTGGGCCGTCCCGATGGCGGCCCCATTTTTCTGAAGGACGATGAAGTCAGTGGATGCCGGCTTCACCGGGCCGAGCGGGGAGTCGGCGATGCCGTAGCCGACGCGGTAGTTCGGGCTGCGGGCGTCGTCGATCGACCACATGAAGTAATACTTGCCCTGGCGTTTGAAGACCCAGATGCCTTCGCGGAATTCCTTCAGGGACAGGTCCGTGGGATCGCCGTCGAGGGTCACCATGTCGGGCTTCAGCTTGTACACCTGCATCAGGCTGCCGTTCCCGAAGTAGAGATACGCCTGTCCGTCGTCGTCGATAAACGCGGCCGGGTCGATGGTGTTCGTTTTGATCTTGCCGCCTTTTTGCAGCAGCGGCTTGCCGAGCGCGTCCTTGAACGGGCCGGTCGGTTTATCGGCGGTCCCTACGCCGATCTTCCCGTCGGCGCAGAAGTAGAAGTAATACTTGCCGTCCCTTTCGATGCAGTCCGGCGCCCACGCTCTGATGTTCGCCCAGGCAAGATCCTTCGTCACGTCGAGAATCATTCCTTCGCGTTTCCAGTCGATCAGGTTCTTGGACGACCAGACGGAAAAGTCCGTGGTTTGCCAGTGCGGCTTGTCCGACGTCGGGTAGACGTAGTAGGTGTCGCCGAAGACGCGGATGGACGGGTCGGCGGTGAAACCGTCGAGTATCGGCTTGGGAACGCCCGCGATCACTTTCGCTTCGTCTTTCCGGAGCGTTGTGAGTAAAGCCGGAGGGACGGCGAAGATCGAGCCGTGGCGCTGGTCAGGAATGACGGCGGTGGTCGACGTCACGTCCTTCCAACTCTTCCAATCGGCGGTCTCGTAGACGCCGTATCGATGGTCGGAGTAGAAGTCGGCGTAGAGGAGCGTCTTCCCGCCGAGTTGAACCAGAGCCGGTCCTTCGATGCGCTGATTGGCGACCGGAGGCTCCGACGAAAGCTTGTACGGCCCGAGCGGCTTGTCGGCCATCGCGGCATGAATCGGACCCCAGACTTTCTTCGGCTGGTCGTCGGTCTGCTTGAAGGCGATGGCGTAACGGTCGCCGACGCGGAGCATCGTCGTATCGATGTTGTCGAAGCCGGGGTCGAACAGCATTTTGGGGTCGGTGAACGTCTTGAAGTCGCTCGTGAGCGAGTAATACGCGCGGTGTTGTGCCACGCCCGTGCCGGCAGCCGGCACGTTGGAGGACCACATGATGATGTACTGCTTCTGCTCGTCGTCGTAGAACAGTTCCGGCGCCCAACAGGTCTGTGTGCCGGGCACTTTCTCCATCAGCGGAATGTATTGCTGTTCCGACCAGTCGGTCAGGTTCTTCGACGTCGCGTGGCCGATGCCGGTGTCCTTCCAGCCGCTCGTCCAGACCATGTGATACAGGCCGTCGGGACCGAGCAGGATCTGCGGATCGCGCAGCAGTTTCGAGCCGACGGTCGGGGTGAGGAAGACGCGATTGAGGTCGACCCACTCCCGGCCGTCCTCGCTGTACGCCAGGTGCAGGCCGTCGCCGTTGCCGCGGAAGGAGGTGAACAGGTATGCGGTCGGTTCCGACGTCTGCGCGACGGCGTTAAGCGATGAGGCGGCGAATGTGATCATCGCACCGAGGGAAACGATCGTCAGGAGCGAATGGTTCATCGAGTCAACCGTCGTTGGAGATCGAAGTCACGAGTGCGACATCCGGTTCAGTACCTCGCCGGCGATACTGGTTGCCAACCGGGCCGTCTCGAAGGGCACTTTACCAGTTGTCCGGGCACTTGGCAGCGAGCGGCGACTCGATGACGTGATTTACGCCGAACTCAGGATGGTCCGCTTGCGGAATTCCACCGGGCTCGTTCGCTGGATCTGTCGGAAAATGCGGCTGAAATAGTACCGATCGCAGAAACCGGTCCTGTCGGCGATTTCTTCGATGCTGAGGTCGGCCTGGTGCAGAAGGGTGCACGCATCGCGAATGCGCTGGTGCATCTGGTATTGCCGGGGTGTTTCGTCCATCAGTTCCTGAAAAAGTCGGATGAACGCACTGACGCTCAGTCGTGCCGCGGCGGCCAGTGTCCGGTTGTCGACGACGTCCGGATAGCGATCGCGCATCAGCCGCAGCGCGTCAACCATCCGCGGATCGAGGCCGGGGTTATGCAATGCGTCGCGAGGCAGGGATGCCAGGGACAGGCTTACGAGCGTGTGCGCGATCCGCGAAATCTCCCACTGCCGCGCCGGCGAGGGGAGTTTCAATGCTTCTTCATAGTCCCGGATCAATCGGATCTCGGCTTGGCTCGGTGCCCTGACCAGCGGCTGCTTCGCGACGGGCTTATACGTCCACGAAAGGGTGAAATGGATGTAAAAGTGTTTGACCGGCCTGGCCGTCGACGAAGCGAATGAGGTTTGAGGCGGGATCAGGATGATCCGATCCGGCCCGAGGGACCAACGCTCATTTCCCACAACGATGTTCGCCCCGGTCTGGTCGTTCCAGTACCACCGCCAGTGCGGCGCCGACAGGTCCGGCCAATTCCAGAATTTCAGGTGTTCCAGGCAGCAATAGATGACGTCCGGCGGGGGCGCGGGACGAAACGCTTCTCCGAGATTCATCCCGTACTCGAATGTCATAAAGTCATTTTACACACAAAACCGGCAAGAGTGTTCATAGGCGGCGGGCTCGGCGGGACGTATGCTGTGACCCCTTGGCGTAGAGCGGAATACCGTCAATTCCAATAACATTCCTGAAAAACATCGGGAATCCACGAAGTCGTGGGAATTGATCCATTCATCTGTGGGTTCGTCCTATGAAGCATTTTCGTTCAACAATGAGGATCGCCGTCATGTCCCTTTCAACCGCTGCGATTGCCGCGTCGACCCAGGCTTCCGACCGTGACACGTTCGCCGCCGCGACCGAAGCCGCCCGGCAGGCGAACATGACCGCCGAGCCGATGGCCGCCGGTCCGTTTCAGCCGAGTTGGGAGTCGCTCAAGCAGTACCAGACGCCGGAGTGGTTCCGCGACGCCAAGTTCGGCATCTGGGCGCACTGGGGACCGCAGTGCCAGCCGGAAATGGGCGACTGGTACGCGAAGCACATGTACAACCAGGGCAAAGTCGACCCCAAAACCGGCGAGTTCAAAAACAACGGGGATTACCAATTTCAACTCGACCACTACGGTCACCCGTCGAAGGCCGGCTTCAAGGAAGTGATCAACAGCTGGCACGCCGAGAACTGGGATCCGGACAAGCTCATGGCGCTCTACAAGCGCGCGGGCGCGCAGTATTTCATGGCGCTGGCGAACCACCACGACAACATGGATCTGTGGGACAGCAAGTATCAGCCGTGGAACTCCGTCAACCTCGGTCCGAAGAAAGATCTGATCGCCGGTTGGGAAAAGGCGGCGCGCAAGGAAGGGTTGCGGTTCGCCGTCAGCGTACACGGTTCGCATCCGTGGAACTGGTATGAGGAAGCCCAGGGCTCCGACGTGCAAGGACCGCTCAAGGGCGTTCCGTACGACGGCAAGCTTACCGCCGCCGACGGCAAAGGCCTCTGGTGGGACGGGCTGGACCCGCAGGATCTGTATGCCCAGAATCATCCGCCGAGCAAATTGAATTGGGAATGGAAGCCCAATCCCAACACGCCCGCCGCCGAGCCGAACGATCCGCGCCTGCCCGATCAGGCGTACATCACGAAGTTCTACAACCGCACGGTCGATCTGGTGAACCGATATCACCCGGACATGGTCTACTTCGACGATACAGTGCTGCCGCTCCACCCCATCAGCGACGTGGGGCTGAAGTTCGCGGCCCACTATTACAACAGCAACATGGCGCAGCACGGCGGAAAGCTCGAAGCCGTCATCAACGGCAAGCACCTCAACGACGAGCAGAAACAGTGCCTCGTTTATGACATCGAACGCGGCAAGTCGCAGGACATCCTGCCGCTCCCCTGGCAGACCGATACCTGCATCGGCGAGTGGCACTACCGGCGCAGCCTGTTCGACAGGCACGCCTACAAGAAATCCGGCGACGTCATCCGGATGCTCGTCGACATCGTGAGCAAAAACGGCAACCTGATGCTGAACATCCCCGTCCGCGGCGACGGCACGATCGACGACGACGAAGTGAAGGTGCTCGAGGACATTGCCGCGTGGATGGAGGTGAACTCCCAAGCGATTTTCGCGACCCGCCCGTGGAAGGTGTACGGCGAAGGTCCGTCGGTGAATGCGACGCACGAGAAGGGTCAGTTCGACGGGATCAAGGACGTCACGAAATTGACGGCCGAGGACGTTCGATTCACCAAGTCGAAAGACGATAAGACGCTTTATGCGATCGTCCTCGGCTGGCCGGAATCCGGAACCGTCACGCTGACGTCGCTCGCAACCGGCGCGAAGGACGGACCCGCGGAGGTCGGCAAAGTGAGCCTGCTCGGTGCCCAGCAGGAGGTCGCCACGCGTCGCGACGAGAAGGGACTCACGATGACCTTCTCGGCCCCGAAGCCGGCGGGGTCGCTGACTTCGGCTTGCGTGTTCAAGATCGAACTGAAGTGATCGCCAGTGATTGCTACGGCGATTCGGTAATCCACGCCGATGCGTCCCGGCCCATCTTTTCGCCGAGGTCGGCTAGCGAGTTCATCGTTTCGGTGACGAAGACGCCGGGCTTGGGAGGTGACCACTCGTTCGGCACCGCGACCAGGCGGATTTCGATCGTCGCGCCGCGTTTAAGTCGTGATATCTCGGCCTGGGCGAACAAGTGCCGAAGCGACGTGAGCGTGGCGGCGCGGGTGCAGGTTTCGGTCGCCCGCGCGACGATGGCCGGCCAAGTGGGGTCGGTCACCTGCGGCAGGGGGCGGAGCTGGTTGTTGAAAATGATCCAGTAACGCAACTTGGGCATGGGCTCGCCGGGGTAGGCGGCTTGCCATCTCGCGGGAATGCTATCGGACTCCTGCGTGCGACCCCCGTAGAGGATGTTGTTCGTGATGCCGCCGTCGACGTACATGGTGCCGTCGATCAGCCGAAACGGAAACGCCGCGGGGATGCCGGCCGACGCGAGGAGGATCTGGTGAACGCGGTCGATGTCGGCGTCGTTGCGGATCGAAGCCGCTTCGTCGCCGACGTTCCAAACGTACATGCCGCCGCCGTCGAGGTCGGTGGTATTGACCAGCAGCATCCGCCCGGATTTGCTTTCCTCCCCGATGCGGCGAAGCATAGCGGCATTGACGTGCTCCCGCATCACTTTCTCGAGTCCCGGCACCGACGCGAATGACGTATTCGACGGCCAGAAATAGAGGGGCTGTCTCCACTTGACCCAGTCCTTCCGGGGGTGCCGGTAGACATCCAGAATCGTGTCGATCGACCGCTCGTCTCCGAGAAATGCGAAGGGCGCGATCAGCGCGCCGGTGCTCACGCCGGTCACGGTGTCGAACTGCGGGCGAGCCAGATCTCCCTTGATGTCGCCCCAGCCTTTCAGGAAGCCGGCACCAAAGGCGCCCCAGTCGCCGCCACCGGAGACGATCAGGATGTCGATCGTCGAGGGCTTGGCTTTTGCCCGATCGATCATCCGCCGCATCAGATCTCGCGCTTGATTGTCGTATTTATCGTCGGAGGACACGCGGGCGGCAAGCAATTGCGCCTTCGTCTGCGCCGGGCGTGAGCCGGCGCAACCGCACGTCATGATTGCGACGACGGCGATCGACCACGTCAATACGACTGATGCACGTCTATTTAATCGCATGAACGGCTTTCTTCAGAATGATTGCCCGAGAAGGGAGCCACGTCGTTGGCCACTCCTCTTCGATCGCCATTCTGGAAACGCGTTCGACCCCGCCGGGAATGGTATCGCCAAGGTCGCTTCTCACAAAAAACTTTGGAACCGGCGAATCATCTCGGATGTTCGCGGTGGAGGATGCAGCCGATCATGGAATTCAACCTTCTGACGACCAAGACGCCGGCCGGTCTACAACCGCAGCTTCAGTGGCTCATTTATTCTGAAGAATTGCAGAGTTTCATCACCGGCGATGAGAAGAACGCCTTCCGGCTCTCGCTGGTGGCACCGCACGAATTGATTCCCTTGGCCGCCGATGCCGCCGGCACCGGAATCGCCGCACCACATCCCTGCAACCTACCGATCCCTCGAACACTCTACGACGAATTCGCAAAATCGCCGTGGCACGGGTTCCAGTTCCTCGATCACGCCGCTTATGACCGGCCGGTCGACGATGCCGGTCACCCGATCGGCGATCTTTTGCGGACGCTGATTTTTCTGCCGGACTACGGGCATTACGTCGTGCACCCCGGCAGCGGTCTGATTTTCAGCATGAGGTCGGGATCGATCGAGATGCTGCGGCGGGGGACCGACGAATTCATCCCGATTGCCAAAACCCGAACCAAGGGCCGGGCGGCGCTCACTTTCGGCGCGCATCCGAAGGACGGATTGATCGTCTACGGCGACAACTACGGCACCTTCCACGCCCAGCGTTTCACTGCCGAAGGTTTCGGCAAGGCATCCAAAATCGCGACGAAAGATCGAAAGGCCAGCCAAGTCGAATTCGTTCGGAACGGTAGGGTGCTTCTCATCGGCGGCATGGGGTACCTGGAAACGTACTCCTACGAGGCCGGCAAGTTCGGACCGCTCCATCAACTTTCTATTTCGGTTCGTGATTTCATCTGGGTCGAGGATCTCGAACTGCTGTGGGTGAACCAGGGAATGCACGGTGTTTCCGTCTTCCGCTACGACGCGAACGGCTTCGATAAACTCGCTGAGGTGAAGCCCGAAGGCGCCTTGAAGCAGATTGCCGTTTCACGGGACGGGCGATATCTCGCCGCGACGGATCAAACTTCCGGCAAGGTCGTTCTCTACGAGTGCGTGGCCGATCGCCCTTGAGTTTCCCCGCACGCGGTGCGACAGTCTGAGCGTTTCAGCGCAGTAATGACGTCAGGCAGAAACGGTCTATCGGAGGAAGAATCATGGGTCTCAACGAACGACGGAAAATCGAGGAATTGAAGACAGCTACCTTTCCGGGTCGGGTGAAGGAGATCGAGGAGATCACGGGAAAGCCGATTCCTTACGACGTGGACTGGGCGAGTCTCGCCGATGACGCGGAGGCGCTCAATTTCATCGACAACATTTCCTGCCATCGGCTCAACATGGCGCTGCGCGTCATCTGCCAGGATTCGATGGGCAAGCAGGCCGTCAACGAGGGGCTCAAACTGATCAAGCTGCAGAACGTGAAGGACAAGGCGTCGATGAAGATGTCCTTCGAAAACGGCACGCTGGAGATGCGCTGTGCCTACGCCTTGCGTACCGACGGCATGTTTTCCGACAACGAGATCTGCAAGTTGCTGACGGACAAGTTGTAGGAACGTTCAACCGATTGGTTCGGGCTCGACCGGTCGATCATGCGTATTGCGACGCATGCGGCGGTCCGCCGCGCGGAAAAGAAGGATGACCAAAGCGGGCACGATCGAGATCACCACGACGATGACGATGACCGCGTTGCGAATCGCGTCGACCGTCCGACGGGCCAGTTCGTCCGCGGTCGTCAGCGTGTTGGTGGCCGTGGCGCCGACGGCATTCGCGGAGGATTTCACGTCGGCGAGCGTCGTCCGAGTGCTGCCGATCAATCCGTCGAGTTTCGCCTGCTGTGCGTCCAGATCACGCATGAATCCTTCCCGTTGCTCGGTCAGCCGGCTATTCAATTGCGTGATGGCGGCGTCCCGCTCGTGGGAGATCATTTCGGACATCTGCGACATGATCGCCTCCCGCTCGGAGGTGAACGTCTTGGGAATGCCGGCGGTCGTGTCGGCGAATCGCGAGGTCGCGTCGATGAGTTTCCGGGTCTCCGGCGTGTCGATCGCGGCGGCAATGGTGACGTCGGCTTGCCAACTGAATATGGTCGGCAGCCGCAAGAGCAGAAACATCAGCCGCTCGGATAGCGCGCGGTAACTTCGCAATTCCTGTGCGACCGGATCGAGCCCCGCGAGCGGGTCGAGGAAGAGCAATCCCAGCAGGCTGCCCCGTTTTGCCAGTGACGAACTGGAGCGGATTTGCTTCGCCGATGCGATATCACTGAGTCGTACCCAGCCGACGTAATACTGATCCTTGTGCTCTGCCTTCCACGCGCCGATCGCGTCCTTCAGTTCCACGATCTGCTCCGGCGTGAGCGTGACCGACGCCAGCGCCCACCCTTCGGACTCTCCGCGTTTTGCCGAGTCGAGTAGGCCGGCGCCTTCCTCGTGAAGCAGCATCGGAATCCAGTGGTCTTCGATCGCCATGCGTCTCAGCGTGGCAAGGAGCGCCAGATCGACCACAGAAATGGCCGCGCTGGGGTTCGTGGCGTTCGTATAAATGGACGTCGCACTGTGGATCCGCTGCAACTTGCCCCAGTTCGCGATTTCGGGGCGTTTGGTGTTCTTGATCAGTTCGTCCAACGCCTGGATGTGATGTGTGACGTACGAATCCGCGAAGTTCATCGCCGCGATCCGTGTTTCTTCCGGCGACAAGAGAGTCGTTTGCGACGGTTGGGTTTGCGGTTGGGGTTTCGGTTTGGATTGGCAGCCGGCGGCGCCGATGAGAAACACCGCGATCATCGCCGTGACACGGAGCAACGCGCCAAGGCTCAATCGGGTTGGGAGAGGGTGCGGGCGAGTAATATTCATCTTCCGGACTTCACATTGCGTAAACGTCCGGCCGCGGCACAACGCACCGCGGCCAGACGAAGTCATTCGGCGTCATGATGGCGGCTCAACGACAACGTAGACTCGTCATTTAGCCGGCGCGAGCGCGGCGGTCACCGAATCGAGTTCCGTCACGACCGCAGCCATTTTTTCCTTCAGGGCGGTGCCCTGATCGACGGTCTTTTGCAGCGTGGGCTTCGCGGCTTCTACGGCCGCCGGAGTCAGGTCGTTTGAAAAGTACGTCTGGACTTCCACCAACTGCGTTTTGTACGGCTGGTAAGTGTCTCGGACGTCGCCCAGCTTAGCCTCAATATCGTTGAAGCGTTCCGTCACTTTGGTCGCACGCGCTTCGGCGGCCGAGCGAAGTTCCGGATCGCTGATCTGCTCCGCTTCTTTCTTCCAGGTGGTCCGGTATTCCGCGCCATTACCCCGCATGCTCTGCACCGTAGAGGTGACCGAGTCGGCCTCTTTCAGGATGCGTGCGACCGCACTCTTGTAATCCGCGAAAGCGCCCATCTGACCCTTTCCGGTCTGGATCTTCGCGATCGCCGCATTCGCCCCGTCGACGTCCTTCGAGGCCGATTCAAGGGACTTCTTCAGGTCGGTCAGGCTCACAACGGCCTTGGAGCTACGTTCCCGTCCAGGATCGGACGCGCAGCCGGCGATCAAGATCGCCGCGGCGAGGATACCCGTCGCGTTAAAGAGATTGGTTCGATTGAAGTTCATTGAGTTGTTCCTTCTGGGAAGACAGTTTTAATAGGTTCGGTCGCATTGCTTACTTTACGGGCGTCATGACGCAACGAAACCCGAGATGGTTCGTGCCAGTGGAGGGCTCCCCTTTTCCACGTCCGCCGGACATGTAGCGCGAGCAATACTGATCCGTGCAGAGATAACTGCCCCCTTTGTGTACACGTTTTTTGACGCCCGGTTCTGACGGATCGAACGCGTCCTTCTCGTCCGCACCGCGCGGATTTACCGTCACGGCGCCGAGCGACGCATAAACCTGATATATTTTGGGGCTGTACCAGTCGCTTGTCCACTCCCACACGTTCCCGGCCATGTCGAACAGGTTGAAAGCATTCGGTGCGAATGAACCGACGGGAGCCGTCGAGGCGAAGCCGTCTTCGACCGTGTTCTTTTCCGGAAAATGGCCTTGGAAGCTGTTGGCCATGAACTTGCCGCCGGGCTTGAACTCATCGCCCCAGGTGTATTTCTTCTGATCGAGATCCCCACGCGCGGCACGTTCCCATTCGGCTTCGGTGGGGAGGCGCTTGCCGGCCCACTTTGCATAGGCTTCGGCGTCTTCGTATGCGACATGGACGACGGGGTATTTCTCTCGACCCTTGAGATCGCTCTGCGGTCCTTCGGGATGCCGCCAGTTGGCGCCTTTTATGTAGCCCCACCACTGAAAGTGATCGTCGAGTTTGACCTGATGATCGGGCTGGCAGAAGCAGACGGATCCGGCCACGAGGTTTTCCAGCGGGGCGCCGGGGAATTCCTCGGGCTTCGGCGCCCGTTCGGAGACGGTGACGTAATGCGTCGCGTCGACGAATTTGGCGAACTGCTCGTTGGTGACTTCGGTCTGGTCCATCCAGAACCCGTCGATCCATACGCTGTGGATGGGCCGGGCATCGGGAAATCGCGGCTCGTCGGATCCCATTTTGAATTCACCTCCCGGAATCCAGACCATCCCGGAAGGGGCGTCGGCGAGCGAGGTCTCTGCGATGCCGAGCATGAGCCCGAGCAAAACAACTATTCGGATCATGTTCATCCTGGATTCTCCGTCTTTGTCGTGGTCGGATTCGGTGCTTCCTGCATGGAAAGATATAGCTGCCGCATCGAATTGTCGGCCGCATCGATCCGGATGACGCCCGAACGCGGCTCGTTCAGGTCGAGGATCACGTAGATCGAAAATGCGACGACGCCGGCAAATGCGAACATGTGAAGAAGGTTACGCGTCGGGCGTTTCGCCATCCCGAAGCCCGCGAGCACGGCGGCGACGATCGACATCGCCATCAGCGTGGGCATGACCAGCGGCGGCAAGTCACGGTTCCTCATCTCCAGCCGCGTGGTGGTCAAATCGATCCAGTCGTTCATAGGCGGCAGCACGAGCAACGCAAATTGCGGCTGGGGGTGTCGTTGTGAAGCGTCCACCGCCAATTGCCAGGCTTCGTTCTGGAGACGGTTGGCGGTATCCAAAGCGGCGGCGAGTTTTGCCTGATCGTTTTCCGCCGAGAGCTGCGGGATCTCCAACGACAGCTTGCACCATTGCTTCATGCGTTCCCGGATGGGCGCTTGCTCGGCGGGGGGCAGGAGGCTCGTTCGAAGCCACGCCGTGCCGAGCGCGTTGGCGTGTTCGATGATGAGCTTGCGGTACTGGTCGAACCTCGAAGCCGAAGCGGTGAACGTGAATGCGATCAATAGACCGAGCACGGCAAACACCACCCCGTCGGCGGCCGACGCGCCGGAGAGATCTTGGTCGTCGGCTCGCATGCGATATCGCAGCCAACGTCCGAACTCCAGTCCTCCCAGGAGCGCGACGAACAACGCGAGCGATATCTCGATGCTAACCATCATGAATGGTCAGGCCTTTCATCCGAAGGGTCGGATCAGTCTTCGGAAATGTTCCACTCCGGCGTCGGGTCAAAAGCGTTCAGCGCCTTCACCCGCTCGGCGGTGGCTTCCCCCAAGTCCTGCTCGTAGACGATGCCGTATCGGTTGACGATGAACGTGACGATCCCGGATTTGCCGTACTCCGCCGGCCAGGCAAGAATGGCATATCCGTCGGTCAGCTTCCCATCAACCAGATAAGAACGGGCGCCGCCGACCGCGGCCGGTCCCTGTTCGGTGAGGATGCGATAGTAATACCCGTGATAGGGTTGATGCTTCCCGGATTTAAGGTCGCTGTAACCCTCCGACGAAGCGGCCGCGACGAGCTCACCGAGAGGACTCGGCGGCTGGTCGGCTTCGGGAGGCCAGTACAGACCATTCTTTTTTCCGGGGTCACTGAAGAACTTCGTCGCGTAAGCGCCGTTCCCTTCGGGGTCGGCCAGACGGTAGTCGTTCTGCGCTTCCACGGTCGCGAGGCAGACCTGGATGGTCGAGAGTTCGTTCCGACCGATTCGCCGATGAATGATCTCGACGATTCCGCGCGCGGTATCCATCGTCCATCCGCCGCCGGCGAAGACGATCGGCACCGGGAACGGCCACTGATCTTTGCCGACCAGCAACGTCGCTTCACCATACCCGTCGAGAACGATGTTGTGCTGCTGATGGAAGGCAGCGATGAATGCTTTTCGCTCGTTCTGATCGGCGACGGAATCACCCGACGAAATGATCGACGACGACTCGGGGCCGAGCACGGCCTGCAATTCCTTTTGCTCTCCGGACTGCGCCGCGGTGATCAGCGCGTTCGCCGCCGCTTCCGGCGAGTTATATGCGCGTTGCCAGGGGCTCGAGCACCCGAAACCGCACAACGTCAGGGCAACAACCGCTAGTGTGCGAGAGGCATGGAAGACGGATCGCATCGTTTTTGCTCCGAAAAGCGTATTCAGGATTATCGGCGTCGACCGCCACCACCGCCACCACCGCGGGACACCGATCCACCACTTCGCGCGGCCGAGCCACCACCGCCGCGCGAAGCCGAGCCGGAGTAAGTCGAGCCGCTCGAACTGCGTTGGCCGCGGTCGCTCTGGGCTCGAGTCTGCGCGGCGCTTCGGTCGACGCCGTCGAACGCACTGCTTCGGGTTCCCGAATAATCCTGCCTCGACGAACTTCCGGCTTGATTGCGCGTGTTGGAGCCGCTCGATTGGTAGTTCGAACCACTCGACTGGAGGTTGGAACCGCCCGTCCGCGACGAATCGCCATAAGACGATCCGCTTCGGTCCAAACCGTTGAGCTTGCCGGCACCGGAGCCCGCGCTTTGATTGTCAAAACCGCGGTAGGAGTCCCGGGCCTGTGTCGCGCTATTTCCGAACTGCTGCGACGTGGTCTTGTTCGGATAAGGCGTCCCGCCGCGATGGCTCGGATTGTGCTGCCACTGCGACGCCCCGGAGCCGCCGTTCGCCCGGGTGTTACCGACGTTCGCACGGTTGTTATTGATCTCCGACTTGTACTTTTCGCGGTTGATATTGGTGTTGATGTTGGTGTTGCGGTTGACGTCGATGTCGACGTTCGATCCGCCCCAGTTGCAATGTCCCCACGCGTAACCCCACGCGACGCCGACCGCCAGGCCGGCGCCGAACGCGATTCCCGGTGACGGCGTGTACGCGGGCGGGTAGTAGTAATAAGGAGGATACGTCGGGTACGGCCACGAGCCGTAAATCACGGTCGGGTTGTACGTCGGCACGTAAATCACTTCAGGCGAAGCCGATTCGATGACGATCGTCTGTGTGCCGGCGGAACTATCGGTCGTTACTACTTTCTGTTCGGCGGTCGATTTCAGATTTCCCTGGGCTTCGGCCTTGGCGCGAAGTTTCTGGACCGTGTCGAGCACGTCCTTTTGCTGCGCCAGAAAGGCGTCGCCGAGTTGGACGGTCCAGTCGAGCTTCTCGTTCAGCATCTGCACCACCTGGGGGAAATTGACGAGCGACTTCACGCTGGGGTCCCAGGTCTGCTTCTCCAACTCGGTGGCGAGTGCGTCGCCTTTGAGCGTCTTGTTGGCGTCCATCCACCGCTGGGCCTGAACGATCTCCAGCGGATACGTGGACGCCATTAGCGTCTGCGTCAGGAGCGAGTCCGGATACAGCGCGATCGGCGCGAGGATCTGATCCAGTTGCGGCTGGCTGAACGTCTTGTCCGCCGGCTTCGACGTCGCAGTCGTCGGGGGCGCGCCCTGCGTCGTCGCCGCGCCGGAATAGGCCATCATCGCCGCAAGCGCCACGGCCGATACGTTTCTTCGCATGTTCGACTCCTGAGACGGGGACATCACAGTCTTACGGAACGAGTGCGTTCATCATCGTCTGCAGCCCGGCAAGATTGAGTTGAAATGGTTTGCCCGCGATTCGACGCGTCTATCTCTGTCGACCCGAATTCTTGCCCGGCCTGAAGGCGCTCGGCATGACACCCGGCGCCCGCGTCTACGTTATCTTAGCGTCTATCGTGAAGTTGCGTTACTTCGCGGACGTCAAATATTCTTTGAGAAATCGCACGCTCCCGGCGCGCATTCCCCATCCGCGGAACGCGGACGTCTCCTGATTCATTTGGCCGGGAAGATCACTTTCCAGTCGCTTTTCATATCGACGACCGTCCAACCCTTGCTCTTGGCTTCGTCCAGGCCTTTGTCGAGTTTGCCGACGTGAGATTCGCGGTCGTAAGCGAATTCGCGCTCCGGGTCGGTATGGTGGACGTAAAGGCAAAAACGCGCTCCCGTGCCGGCGGCGGTCCATTGGAGCATCTGCAGATCACCGTCCGAATTGCCGAACGCGGCGATCGGTCGACGACCGATGAAGCGGTTGATGCCGACCGGCTTGCCCGGACCGTCGTCGACGAACTCGACCTTCGGCTCCTTCATCAGGGTCGGCTTGCCGTCCTTCATCTCGAACTTGACGACGCCGCTGCTGCCGACGACCTGTTCCGGCGGAATGCCGTATGCTTCTTCGACCCACGGCCGCATGAATTCCACGCCGCCGCCGGAGACGATGAACGTCTTGAACCCATTCGCGCGCAGGTAAGCGAGCAACTCGAGCATCGGCTGGTAGATGCACTGGTTGTACGGCCGCTTGTACTTCGGATGCTGCGCGGTCTTCATCCAGTCCTTGACGATGCCGTTGAATTCCTCGGTCGTCATCCCGGCGTGGGTCGCCATGACGATTTCGAGCATCGCCTTCTCGCCGCCGGCGAGCGCGCCTTTCACGTCACCCTTGAGCAGCGACGCGAACGGCTCCTTGTCCTGCCACTCCGGGTGTTGCGGCGCCATCACCTTGATGCGATCGAGCGCAAAAAGGAACTGGAAGTACATCGGCTGCTCGCACCAGAGCGTGCCGTCGTTGTCGAACACGGCGATGCGGTCCGCAGGCTTCACGAAATCCGACGAACCCTCCTTCGTCACGGTGGCGACGAAGGACGTGATTGCCGATTTCGTCGCGCCGTTATTCCACGACGGGAGCGAATTCTCCGCCGCCGCCGTCGTCGAGGCGATTGCGAGCCACAGGCCAAGAAAACCAGCTTTGGAGAGTGATCGTTTCATCGTTTACTCCTTCAGTTTCTCCCCTTGCGGCGTGAGCATCGGGAACGCGCGTTCGAACTTCTGCTTGACATTGATGTCGCCGAAAGTGTCATCCAATATGTCGGCGGGAGTGCAACTCGGCGGCACGAAGCGCGGGGAAACTCCTTGAAGGAGACGACGGACGAAATGAACGTACACAAGTTGAACTCCTTCCCAAAGTTCACCGGGACCAGCGTAGTTTTTGTGTCCAATGAAGTCCAATGCAATCTCTAATTGAAACCTGAGCGCTACGCCCACCGATCCGAATCGCATTGGGTGGAATACAAGATGCCCTTCAACGTGCGGGTTGAAGGGCATCTTGTTTCGGTACCAGAGTCGGGAGACGTTGGCGATTCAAAAAGGGTGCGGCTTAAAACTCGGCGTTGTACTTCTCGGTCATCTGCGCGCGAATCTTCGAGCTGCTTGCCGCAAGATCGTTCAGGATGACCAAGGCCTTCTGGTACGTATCGGACCGAACCTGCGCGGCCGCCTGACGTCGTTCCGCGTTGGCATTGTCATTTAAGGTCGCACTGTTGGTGTAGACGGCGCCGGTCCCGTCGTAGGTGTAGGTCGCGTACTCGGGGTCCCTGACGCCTTCGACGCGAGAGTTGATCTGGACCTGTCCGACCCCGAGGACGCTTGCCGCTTCCTTGAGCCCGACGACCATCGTGTTTCCCCACTGCACCAACGCCGGGTCAACGCCGAGGATGGGCAGTTGCTCGATGCGCTTGGCGGTGTTGCGGAACGAGATGGCGGTCGCCTTGGCGGACGCGCCTTCGCCCAAACTCTTCACGCACGTGTCAATGGTCTTATAGTACCGCTGCGACGCCGCGGTCGCGTTGGTCGGCTTGGCGTCGGTGCTGTCGCCGGTCGCGGCAACGGTCGCGGCGGGAATGGGCGACTGCACCATTCCCATCAGGTCCCGCAACCCGCGCGAACTGAGATTGCCCTGCATCGAGATCGTCTTTCCGATGACGGTAAACTTCCAGTCCTGCGCGTCCTCCTCGAGCATCCCGACGCGCTTGAGGACCGCGAGCATCACCGGCTTGGCGGAATCCTTGAGCAGCGTCGCGTCCTGATCGAATCCGACCGTGGCCCGGGCGGTGACGCTGTCGCCGACGGTGACTTCCAGCGTGATACCGTTCAGGGTTCCCAGGAGCTGGACGGTCGGGGCGAGCTTCTCCGGCGGGATCTCCTTGATGTCATTGTCGGTGATGAATTTGTGGATGTTCGGAAGGCCGAACGCGCCTTCGAGGTCCATCGCCATCACCATGTCCGTCTTGTCGCCGAGGGTCGCGACGACGCTGTTGATGTAAGTGGAGGTGACGACGCCTTCGGGCTTGACGGGCTGCCGCACCCATCGCGCGATTTCCGACCGCTCGGCCGGCGTGATGCTGGCGAGGATCGAGTTGTCGAGGGGAACGAAATAGGCATTGATCGGGGAGTAGACGGCGTCCTTGTCCCACACGCGGTCGATATGTCCGCCTTCTTTCGCGGCCAGCTCCTGGACCGAGGGGACCTTGTCCATCTCGAGCAGGGACATTTCCCAATACGATTCCATGTTGCTGGTCTTCACGTTCGCCGCGAGGAGCATTCGCGTCGCGCCCGGCGGGATCATCACCGGCTGCTTGGCCCAGGCGTCCGACACGTTGGCGGCCCAGTGTTCGCGCTTGCCGTAGGGACTGCTCAGGACCTTCTTCACATTGATTGCTACGATCGCATTGGACGCGGCGGGCAGTCGCTGTGCCAGCGTCTGGAAACTCGAGGTGGCGCCGAACGCCGCGGTCTGCGCGAAAGCCAGCACGGCTGCGCACAAACCGATTCGTGTCGACGTCCTCGCGATGAACGATCGCTTCCGGTCACATGCCTTGGTCGTTGCGGCCATGATCTGTCTCCTTAGCAAAAACGGTTTCAATCACTGTTTCCCCGGATATCGCCGGCGGCGATTCCAACGGCAGTTTCATCCAGGCAGTCTCGACGCAGCGCTTATCGATTGCGCCCTCTGAAGAGTTGGCACACGCCCCAAGTGGGCGCGTCACATCGGAAAGAAACGACATCCCTCTGCCCAGACGCTTCCTCCTCGTCGATTCCATTCTCGCGCCGAGTCGTCGCGATATCAAGTTTTTGCCGGCGACGTGTCACGTGATTTTCGACGACGTCCGGCTCGGGGCGTACGAGCACTGCTTCGGTCGAAGGTTCCCGACGATCTGTGTGCCGGGAAGGATTGGTTCTAGCGGCTTGTTCGGCGCGTCGCGACGACGTCCCACGCGCCCGCCACCCAAATCGTCAGACTGCGGACGATCGTGTACGGCAAGATCGCGAGCGCGATCACCACGATCAGCAGCTGAACGACTTTGAAGTCTCGCAGGACTGCGAGTTGGTAAATGGTGTCGAGCACGAACGCCATGATGAGCACCCGGCCGATATCCCGCACGGCCGAGCGTAAGAGGTGAGGCCGGTCCGTCGGCCTGGTGAGCATCGCCCAGGCGAACGTCGGCTTTCCCGCGCGTGCGTCCCTCAGTCCCGCGCGGATTCCCAGCGTCGTCACCACGATCGGCATCATGAACAGCCGAAAATGCAGCGGGCCGCTCGCCCGGCCGAGGAGATCTTCGACGCCGCGTACGAGGATTGCCTGAATGGCGTCGATCATCGCGTTCTTGGAAGTGAGAGTCGGACCATCGATATGCCAATATAGTGACTATTCATTCTGTAAGAATGACTTTGTCCATTCGATCCGCTCGACAGCGGAGCGCCGTCTCCGCGCCGGCGGATCAGGAGCAGATTACTGCCGAGCAGCACCCTGATTGAGCCGTGCGCAGCGGTTCGCCAGGGCGCGGGCGACGCCGTACGGTCCTGCGACCAAGACGGGTCCGACGATTAACGCCGCTCCCGGATAGGACGCGCCGAGGATGAGCCATTGAGAGATGGAATCGAGCAGGATGCCCATGAGCAGGAGATTCACGATGCTTTGGAAACCACTCTTGAGTAGCTCGGGTCGCATGCTCCGGCTGAAGAGCACGCCCAGAAGGTACGGCGGACGTCCCAACCGCGCATCGGTTATTCCATTCCTGATTCCCAGGATCGTTGCAACCAGGGGCTGCAGGACAAAGCGAAAGCGACCCGGCCCACCGAGCCGCTTCGGGATGTCTGTAAAGAACTCGTTCGTAAATATGTAGAAGTTGCCGCGGTTCAAAGCCTCTCGGAGCGAGCCGGGAACGGAAACCAGAAGCACCAAAAGGGTGACCGTCAGCAGCACCAAGGTGACTTTACTCGACCTACTCATGACACACTTCGCAGGCCGGGGAAGTCAAAAGAAATCCTGATTTTATCGGGACAGGAAACGGAGAGGCGGGGATTATCTGGACCGTCATCTCGTCGCTCGATTTCGCGGTTATCCAAGACGATTATGGCGGGGCAAAGACGAATTACAATGGAGGACACGCCGGCTCGCTTTACATCGTCGCGAGCCGCTTGTTGCTGATCTGCCCGCCGTAATGACGCTTGTATTCCACTTTCCGTTCGATCGCTTCGATCACGGCGACGGAGAAGTCTTCGCCTTCCATCTTCTGGGCACTGCCGAGACCGCCGGGACTGAAAACGTTCACCTCCATCAGCTTATCTCCGACGATGTCCAGTCCGACGAGAAACATCCCGTCCTCGATCAACTTCGGACGGACGACCTCCACGATGCGCCGCAGCGAATCGGTCATCTCGACCTTTGCCGCTTTGCCGCCGACCTTCATGTTGCTGCGCGACTCGCCCTTGGCCGGCTTTCTTCGGAACGCGGCGACCTTTCCGTTGACGGTCAACGGCTGGCCGTTCATGACGAACATCCGTATGTCCCCGTCCTTTGCCGCCGGTAGATATTCCTGCGCGACGACGTAGCCGTCGCGGCTGATGGCTTCGACCATCTGTTTCACGTTCGAATCCTGACCCGACTTGAGGACGAACACGTTCGCCCCGCCGGACCCTTGCAGCGGTTTGAGCACCGCGCGGCCCTTCTGCGATTTAACGAAATCGCTGATCTCGTCGACGCTGCGTGTGATCAGCGTCACCGGCCGCACGGCTTCGGGATAGTGCTGGAAGTACGTCTTGTTAAACGCGTCGGCCAGGCTCGTCGGGTCGTTCAAGACCATGACGCCCTGTTGCTGAGCCACTTGTCCGAAGATGAAACCCGCCGCCTGCGCCCAAGGACGATTGAAGTCCTCGGCCACGTCGTTGCGAAGCATTAAAACGTCCAGATCCGCGAGCTTGATGCGCTTGACGCGGCTCTTCTTGTCGTGGACGGCGGCCATGTAGCTCTTGGTCGTGCGGTGCTCTTTGCCGCTGGCGCCGTGGACCTGGGCGCAGAGGGTGCCGTCCGCGTCGTACGAGAAATCTCCCACGCCGAGTAGCCACGCTTCGTGACCGGCGTTCGTCGCCGCTAGTGCAAGTCGCACCGTGGTGTAGGTATCCTTTTCCGTCTCGACGTCGTTGACGACGAATCCGATTTTCATGATGGGGTTTCACTTTCGGAAAGAAGGTCGGCCAGGCCAAGCCCTTTACGCAAGCGGTCGAGCTTTCCCGCCGCTTCCGGGAGGTTCAAATATAATGGCCGGAGCGGCGGCGACTTCAGCACGCCGCGCAATCGCAGTTCCCGCAGGATGGGCAGTGAAGGCTCACTGACTTTACCAAGAAACAGCAGGTCGATGTCGCCGCCGTCGGCGAGATATCGCAATAGCGAAGCCAGGCCGCGCAGGTAGGCGGCGTCCTTGGTGAACCCGCCGCCACGAAAAACGCGCATCGTGATCGTGAACGCCGTCGCCGGACGGAAATGCAGACGGTCGCGCAGCTCTTCAAAGACCTCTGGGAAGGATCGACCTGCCACTTGACGGCGAACCGCCACAACCCGCGCCGCCAGCAGCCGCAGCCGGTTGTGGCTCAATCCGCCGGTCAGATACTCCGCCAGGACGGCAGTCCCTTCCTGTAGTTCGTCATACCCCGGCAAGCCGCCGGCCAGCAGCGCCAGGGGCTGTGCCGACGCGTTGCAGTACGTCAGCACGTGCGTGCCGACTTCGTGGTGAATGAGTGATTCCACGCGATGAGGATCTAACTGCAGGTTTTGATCGATCAGAAGTCGGTTCTGGGAGACCAGCACGCCGGGAATGTCGTCGCGCACCTGAACTTCGGCCTCAAGTTGCGGCCACTGAATGCGATATCGCTCGATCTCTTCGCGTGCTCGGGCTGCGAACGCTTCGGCGTCGACGGGCGGAGCATCGACGTCGCGCTTGGCGGACGGACGCGGTGCATGAGCCAGCAGTTCTTCCGCCGCTTGCAGCAAGTCGTCGCTGACGCCGCCGTACAACTGCAGGCTGCCATAGAGAAATTTCTCGGTGTTCCGGTCGTACAGCAACATGATCTGACGATCGAGCTCCTCGCGCTTGTCGCGCAGCAGTTCCGCCAACGCCGGATCTTCCACACGCTCCAGTGAAATGGCGTACAGCTTTCGCTTGAGCACGTCGGGATCCCAGGTCAGCAAGCGATAGCGAAACGTCGGCTGTCGTCGGTAGCCGTCGTCACGAAACTGTTCCCAGGCTTCGGCCGTGTTCAGCGGCGTTACCGCCAGAAGCAGGTTCAACGCGTCGCCCACCTCGGCCAGTTGAGCGTCGGCTTGCAGGGTTGCTTTCAACACCGTTCGTGCACCCAAGCTAAGAAAGTGCTCGGGTCGATGCGACGTCTGAAGGTGCGCGAAGCGAAAGCTTACTTTCTTGAGTGCGGCGGAGAGTTCGCGGCGCAGCAGTCGGAGCACCGAAGGGAATAATTCGCCGGTGTCCGCATCCCGGTAGATGGACGGCACTTCCAGCCCGAGCATCAGCACACCCAAGCGAGCCGCTTCGGCCGTCGTGATGAGCGGCGGCATGCGCGGGGGCACCGGCTTCTGTCCACGAACGATTTGCACGCCGACCGGTCGATCGAGCCCCTTGATGCACCGCAGCGACCGGGCCAGCGTCGCGACCGTCGAACGGCCGGCGGTATCGTCAAAGACGTGGATGCGGAATGGTGACGCCGGCGCATCGCCCGAGCGGTCGGTCGTTGCTGGCGGCTGCGCCCAGAGTTCCAGCAACAGGACCGCGCCGAACTGGGCGGAAAGCTCCGCCAAGACTGCATGGACGATCTCCCCGAGTTGCGCCTCGGCCGATTCGCTTCCGTCGGCGATGAAGTAAGACCCTTCACCGGCAATGAGCCATTCGGTCCCGTCGTCGCGATGGTCCGGTCGGCGGTAAAGGCAGAGGAACGGCACCGGGTGGTCGATCTGCAGCCGGCCGATCGATTTCACATAGCGGCGTATGCGCCGCCCGCCGTGCAGCCGCGCGACGATCTCCGCGAGATTGTCGACCTGATCCTTCGTCCGCATGGTATCGCTCACGGGACCACGACTCGCACACGACTACACCCGCCGCAACTCTTCCAGGACTCCGGGCACGGTTGCGGCCAGCGCCTGACCGACCGCATCGATCTCGGCTTGGTCCGGTGCGCCGGTCAATTCGTCCATGAAGAATTTCTTCATCTCGATCGACAGACAGCAGCCGACGCCGGGGTAGCGCTCGTGAATCCACCGTCCGAAGTGCCCGCCTTGAAACTTCACGTTCTCGCGAACGTCGTACGTCGTTCCGCCGGGTCGCTTGCAGGAATGGAAGTCGGCGATGAAGCGCTCGATCAGCCGGGCCGAGGGCGCACGAGAGGGGAGCGTGCCCGTGCCGAGATTGATTTCCGGATTGCCGGCAGGATCGGCGGCGGGGGCGTTGGGTCCGTCGCGGCGGTGGTTGTAAGAGTGCAGATCGAACAGCACGAACCGGCCGTACTGCCGAACCTTCTCGTCCAGCAACTGCTTAACGTCGTCGTAGAACGCGTCGTATTCGGCGAGCGAGCGGGCAATCAGATCGGCGGGGGGCGGATGCTTCCAGACTCGTAGACCCCACGCCTGCTCGGGCGTCTGATAGACGGCCCCGTCGCGCGGACGATTGAGATCGATTTCGAACCGCGAACGCAGCCCGACGATCGTCGTGGGGGCAACGGCCGTCCAGATACCGGTATACGGATCCTCCTCGCGCCGGCGCTCGTCGACGGTAAGGGCCATCAAGGCGCGGACGTCCTCACGAATCGCCGGGCCGTCATGTATCGCCGAGGCGATGATCGGTCCCGGTCCCACCGTCAACGTGGCGGGTCGCACGTCCATACGCGGATTGTACGCAATCTTGCCGACGTTGAGACCCTGCAATCACCGCGGCGCGTCGATGAAAGGCGTCTGAATACACATGGAGACCTATTCTCCCCCAATGCGCTGCGACCACTCGGGGCGTGATACGATCGACGATGGCGTTCGCAGCCGTATCGCCTGCCGCATTCGATGCTTACGACAGCGGGTTCCCGACTTGAGGATTCGTGTAAAATTTTTTCCGTTGGATTATCGCGTCAGCGGCTATTTCCTTGCAGAGAAGACGAAGCGGTGGCCGCGAGCGAGGATATTCAATCCGATGAGTGATGCCAGCGTTTCAGACTTCCTTAAGTTGATGACGAGCCATGAGGTACGCCTCCGCTCGTTCGCCTTGTCGCTCGTGCCCCATTGGGCCGACGCGGACGAAGTGCTCCAGCAGGCGTATCTCGCGATGTGGCAGAAATTCGGCACCTTCGAGCCCGGCACCAGTTTTTTCTCGTGGGCGGCACGGTTCGTCCATCTGACGGTACTGGACTTCAGGAAGCGGCAGCGACGCAGTCGAAATGTGGTGCAGTTCGGCGTGGAATTTTCCGAAATTGTCGCCCAGGAAACGGCCGCCGCCGCCGAGGAACTCGCCGCCCGGGAGCGCGTCCTGAGCGAGTGCATGAAAAAGCTCACGCAGAAACAGCGGGACCTGCTGGATCAGCGTTATCGTGATAACCGCAGCGGCGAGGAAATGGCGAAATCCGCAGGGACGACCGCCGACGCCGTCTACCAGGCTTTGGCTCGTATTCGAAAAGCCCTCTTCGACTGTGTCGGACGAGGAATGGGGCAGGAGGCTCACCTCGCATGAACGATCAAACGCCAAACCCGGATCCGCTCGACGAGGCGCTGTCGCTCGTGAATGCGTTGCTGGACGGCCGCCTCGACGAACCCGGAGCGCGGCGGTTGGAAGAACTCGTGCTGTCTCGTCCCGACGTGAGACGACTGTACGTCCGTTACATGCACCAGGAGTGCGTAATCGTGCCGCACCGGGGCTCCCTTGCAATACCCGGAGCCTTGCCCGAACAGGCGACGGAAGAGGCCGAACTTGCTGCCCCGCGAACGCTGTCGATCGAGCGGCACCGGCAGAGCCTGTCGTGGCGGCGCTACTCCGGTATCGCCGCGGCGATCGCGATCATCATGGGATTGTCGATCTTCCTCTTGACGGGGAACCGACGAGATGAGGCAACGACCGTCGCCACGGTCTCCGGAATGATTGGGGCACAATGGGACGGGCAGGTGGTGCCGGCCGGTGTCGGCACTGCGATTACCTCGTCGTCGAAATTGCAGCTTAAATCGGGCGTCGTGGAACTGGCTTTCGCCTCCGGCGCCAAAGTGGTGGTAGAAGGCCCGGCGACTTTCACCCCGGATTCGAGCGGGCAGATTTCATTGTCCGCCGGCCAGCTGACGGCCTACGTGCCGCCCAAAGCCGTCGGGTTCAGCGTGGCGACGCCTTCCGGCACGATCGTCGACTTGGGAACTGAGTTCGGCGTCAGCCTTGAATCGGACGGGACGACCGCGGTCGAAGTATTCACCGGCCGGGTCAAGGCACAACCGGGCCCGCAGCGGCGCAGCGGAGAGAAAGTTTTCACGGAACGGCTCCTTACTGCCGGTCAGACCGCTCGCGTGTCGACCGGTTCCGTGACGCTGACGCCTTCACCCGCTCGACGCTACGTCCGCAGCCTCGCGCCGGATCCGACGACTCGTCCGAGCGATATCAAGCCGGCGCTCACCAGCATCAAGACGACCGTCGACCTGTCGACCAGCTTCAACCGCGTCGGGATGACCGATGACGGGAAGCCCAACACGAGCGACGGGCTCGACGACGTCGGTTCGACCTATTCGTCAACGCAACTGGCGCCGCTCAGGGACGAATTCGTCCTCGGAAAGCCCGGGGAAAATAACGTGGTGATTTCGGGCGGTCAGACGATCACGCTTCCGGCGAAGCCGGCCCGGACGCTGACGTTCCTGGGAACCGGCGTTAAAGGGAAAAAGCCCGATTTGATCTTCACCGTCCGCTACACGGACGGATCGACCGAATCGTTCACGCAGAGCATGAGCAATTGGAATACGCCCAGCGAGTTCGACGGCGAAGCCGTGGCGCTGGAAGCGGAGTACCGGAACGGCGGGGCCGGCGAGTTGAAGAGCGGCCACACGTACGTCTACCGATACACGTTCGCGCTGAACGGCGCCAAGACGGTCGGCGACGTCACGTTGCCGAAAGACAAACGCAGCGTGGTCTTTTTTGCGATGAATCTGACGCAGTAACGACCCTTCGCCGGCGAGGCCGGAGAGGCCGGTGGTTGCCGCGGGTTTGAGGCCCGCACGACATCTTTGCGGACGGGCGTCGTGACGCCGTCCGTGACCCTTCAGGCGGAACAGTTTTTACGCAGACGTATTACACATATTAACGAGCGTACGGCCGCGCGGCAGGTAGTGGAGCCTGGCGTCGCAGGTCGACAAATCACATCGAGGTCAACATGTCCAAGCACACACGCAACGGTTTCACGCTGGTCGAACTACTAGTTGTAATCGGTATAATTGCAGTATTAGTCGCGATGCTGCTGCCCGCGCTCAGCCGGGCGAGGGCGCAGGCGAATTCCGTGAAGTGCATGTCGAACATGCGGCAGCTTCACACCTACACAATGCTGTACGCGAACGAGTACAAGAACTACGCGTTGCCGGCGAACCAGGACGCGAACTGGGAACAGAGCGACTGGTACGGCGTCATCGCACGGCTCTACTTCAAAGCCGTCATGGTCGACAAGAACGGCAAGGACCTGAAGGGTGCCCCGGCGATCGCGGCCATCGAGAAGACGGGGCTCGCCAAGATGCTCGAATGCCCCTCGATCACGATGCCGCCTTACAACTCCGCCATCGGCTGGAACAAGACGAACCAGAGCGAAACGCCCGTGCGCTGGACGTACCTCTACAACGTCGGGTTCGGTCGCGTGGACAACAACGCCGGACTGACCCAGGACGACATTGCGGCTTACGGATTCAAGAAGCGGAACACCATTCCCGCCGGCGTCCTCGTACTGACCGACATCAACCCCTACCTGCCGAACGGCCGCGGTGCGATCACGTACCGGTTCTTCTCGTGGGAGCGCGAAATCAACCCGCTGCACTCGGAATGGCTCACCAAGGGCGGCTATGCCGGCGCCCCGCACGGCATCTCGAGCGCACCGCGGACCAACGTTCTCCTGTTCGACGGCTCGGTCAAGACGATCGACCTCAAGCAGTACAACAAGGTGCCCAACAAATACCTCATCGATTCACGCGACTGGGCCCGCAATCCGAATCACTCGAATTACAAGAACGTGGATATGAAGACGGTCTTGCAACTCGACTAGGCGCGAACTCCGCTCGCCCCCTTCCACATTGTGTTGACGCTTGATGTGGAAACGGTGCGGCCGCCCGGACTTGACCTCCGGGCGGCATTTTTCTCGCCTCCCATACAACCGCTTCGGATCAGCACTCGATAAGGAAATCCCATGAAACGACTGTTTTTCACCTTGGTCGCCGCCGCCTTTCTGCCGACGGCGTTCGCCGAGCCGATCGATTCTTCCCGTTTCAAAGATCTACCGGCGACGGAACTCGCGCCTTGGCAGACGTACGTCGATCAATCGACCGCGTCGGCCGCGGCGGACCAGGCGGTCATCGACGCGGAAGTGGCCGCCAATAAGATGCCCGCCGCACTCCGGGCTCCGAACGGCGGAGATTTCAAGCTCTCCGCTAAGGCCGGAGACCCGTGGTATGCCGGTGAAGATGCGAAGAAACTCGCCGACGCGATCCTGTCCTACCAGACCGCGTCCGGCGGATGGTCGAAGCACCTCGGCTTCAGCGAAGGCGTTCGGAAGCCCGGCATGCAATGGACGTCGCAGAACGAGCCCGGCCAGCGGGCGCATTACGTCGCCACGTTCGATAACGCCTCGACGACGTCTGAAATGGATTACCTCGCCAACGTCTGGCTCGCCACGAAACGTGAAGACTGCAAGGCCGGGTTCATCAAAGGCCTGAATTTCATCCTCGCCGCGCAATACCCGAACGGCGGCTGGCCGCAGGTCTACCCGCTGGAGGGCGGCTATCACGACGACGTCACCTACAACGACGACGCGGTGACGCGAATCCTCGAACTGCTCGACGGAATCGCCCGCAAGGAACCCGCGTACGCATTCCTCGACGAGGCCCAGCGGGCACAGGCGGCCGGCGCCCTCGCGAACGGCGTTCGTTGCATCCTCGCAACCCAGGTCGTGGTGGACGGCAAGAAGACCGTCTGGTGCGCCCAGTACGATCCGCTCACGCTGAAACCCTCGAACGCGCGCAAAATGGAACCGGCCACCCTCAGCGGACTCGAAAGCGCTCGCATCTTGAAATTCCTGATGACATTCGAAGCTCCCGATCCGGAGGTCGTGGCTTGCATCGAAAGCGGATTGAAGTGGTTCGACAGCGCGAAGATCGCCGGCGCTACCAAGCCCGGGACGGACCAGAAAGCAGATGCCGAGCCGAACGCGGCCTCGACCGAAATCCGCTGGGCGCGATTCTACGACCTGAACACCGGGAAGCCCGTCTTCCCCGGCCGCGACGGAATCCTCTACGACACGTTCGAAGCAATGGCGGCCAAAAATAAAGTGGGCTACGACTACTACACGACTCAGCCCGCCAGCATCGTCAAGAACGGCCAGAACAAGTGGCGAAAAATGCTCGCCAGCAAGACCGTGAAATGACCCCACCAAACGTCGTCCGTATCAGCTGAACGATTAGTAATAGTTTCGAGGAGATTGGAAAATGCGCACCTATCACAAGATCGAAAATGCAAAGTCCGTCCAGTTCTCTCGGCGGAAGCGCTCGTCCGGCTCGTTGTCCCGGCACACACGACGCGTCGTGTTCGTGGCATCGGTCGTCGGCGTATTTTCGCCACTCGCAAACGCGACGGAACTTTACTTCGACAATAACGGCGCGGCCGACAACACCGGCACCGGTGCGGCGGGGGCGTGGAATGGGAGTGCCGCCATCTTCAACTCTGACAGCACCGGCGGCGCCGGCGGCACCGTTACGGCAGCTACGACCAATGCGGACCCCGTCCACTTTTCATCGGGCTCCGGCTACACCGGTGCCTTTACCGTGACGATCTCGGGAACCCAGGCCGCGAACAGTATTCTCTTCGAAGAGGGAGCGGTCACCGTTGCCGGGACGGCCGGTGCGGGCAACGTTCTCGACATGACGGGAGGTACCGGCGGGGTGGATGTTGCGGCCAGTACGGGAACCCTCTCCGTCATCGTTCAGGGTTCGAGCGGTATTACCAAAACCGGCTCGGGCGTCCTCAACCTGACTGGGGCGAACACCTTTACCGGTGGGCTCTTCATCAACGCCGGATCCGTGCGCGGCGGGGCGTCGGCCACCGATTTGGGCACCGGATCGATCACCTTGGGCGCCGCCGGCAGTGCCGATGCCATGCTGTCCGGGAGTAACGTGACCCGGGCCAACGCCATCACTCTAATCGGCAATACCAACACCGGGACTCTGCGGATCGCGGGAGGTGGCAGTGTCGCTCAGACCCCGACTTTCTCGGGCGCTATCAACCTGAATGGGCACGACTTGACGGTCGGTAACGGTGCTGCCTCCACGTCCGGCGTAACGCTTTCCGGGCAAATCACGGGGTCGAACAACCTCATCTTCGACAATAGCAATGCCTTGGTCACAGGCGCGGCGATCATCAACAACGCCGGCAATGCGACGTCATTCACCGGGAACCTGATTATCAACGCCGCCGCTGCCACGAACGGCGTTCAAGCGAGTTCCAGCTTCGGGGCCGCCACGTCGGTCTCTCTGGCATCCGGCACGAAGTTCACTCTGGGTGCCAGCACGGTCGCGATCGGCGGTTTGACTGGCGCAGGTGGCATTGTTTCCAGCAACGGCAGCAGTTCGCGAACGCTGAATCTTATAGGCACCAGCACGTATTCCTTCGCCGGCTCCCTACAGAACAACGCGGCCGCCCCTGGGCTACTCACGGTCAACAAAACCGGATCCGGCACACAGACGCTCACGGGGACGAACACCTATACCGGCAACACTTCCGTCGCGGCGGGCTCGCTAATCGTCGGCACCGGCGGTTCGATCACCAGCGCCGTGTCAGTCAGCGCCGGCACGTTCGGAGGCTCGGGCAGTTCGAGCGCGGCGGTGACGATCGGCAACGGCGTGCTCACGGCCGCCGCGGCGGACTCGTTCCTGGCGCCCGGGGACAGCGGGCCCGGCACGTTTACCACCACGTCCACGCTGGCCTTGGGGTCGGATTCGACGTTCAACTTCGAAATCAACAGCACCACCGGCGCTGCCGACAAGACGGTGGCTAATGGGGTTACATTAAACGCGTCGGCGCTCTTTTCTTTCGTCGACGTCGGAAATGGCAGCGGCGTGAGTGACAACCAAGTCTTTCTGGTCATCGACGACACGTCCGGCGGAGCGATGGGCACGTTTGCGAACCTGGCAGAGGGTGCAACGTTTCTCAGTAACTCAATCACCTACACGGCCAGCTATACAGGCGGATCGGGTAACGACCTGGTGTTAACTGCCACCGTTCCCGAGCCAGCCGGCGCCGGGTTGCTCGCGTTGAGTTCCATTGCCTTGATCCGCCGTCGCAGGCGGTCGAACGTCGTCGGCTAACCGAGACGTGCGAGTGGTATCGATCAGGAGAAGCGGAGAGGTCGGACTCTGGGCGGGTCCGACCTCGCTTCTATAGAAGATGAAGTTATGTGTGCCGTAATTTATATAAACACAACAACACAAGTCTCGTCCTTCGATAGGAGACTATATAGATCTGCTTCTGAGACGAATGCAGCAATAGATGAACTTCACGACGTCCGACGAATCGAACATTCGACCCTGTTACTCGGTGATAACCATGCATGAAAATAGAATTCGAACCGCTCGCGTGTTTGGGGTATGGTTCTGCCTGATCGTGTCTGCAGTATTTGTCGCGCACGCCCACGCCGATCCGCCCACGAGTGCGTCGGCGGCGAATACGTCCGTGACGAGTTCCCCCGTCTCAGCTGCCGTGCGAGACGCGAAGCCAGTCTACACGTCCAGCTGGGGGGCGAAGCTTAAGCAGGCCGGCCCGACCGGCCTGGTGCAGCTGGCCGCGTCGGTCTTCGGGACCGTGTTCCTGTTCGAACGGCTGTTTAACCTTCGGCAAAAGAACCTGGTTCCGGCAGGCCTAACCGCGCGGGCGAAGCGGATGTGGGCCGCCGGGGATTTCGAAGGGCTTGAGAATCTCAAGAACACCGAGCCCAGTACGCTCGCAAGGGTGATTTCCTTCATCGCCGAGAATCGGCAGTCGCCGATGAACGAAGTCTCCGAGATTGCGGGAGAACTCGTTTCGCGCGACTTGGCGGTCCACTATCAGAAGGCGTACCCGCTCGGCATCGTCGCCACGATCGCGCCGCTGCTCGGGCTCCTGGGCATGATCCTGGGCATGATCGAGACGTTCGAAATCGTGTCGACGGCAGGGTCGCTCGGGGACCCGACGCAACTCGCGTCCGGCATTTCCGAGGCACTGGTCACCACCGGCCTGGGTCTCGCGATCGCGATTCCTTTCCTGGCGATGTACCACTATTTCAAGCACCGCACCTCGGGCTTCGGCGTACAGCTCGAAGAGCAGGTCACGAGCCTGCTGACGACCTGGTTGCTGAAGAAGATGCCGACGGAACGAACGTCATATCCCGAACTCGCGACCGCTTGAGCTTCTTCGAAGCACGCCAAGGAGACGCGCATGAAAGTGAAAAAACCTGAGGAAGAGCAGTTCGAAATCATGCTGATCCCGATGATCGACTGCATGCTGGTCATCATCATCTTCTTCCTCGTCGCAACGACCCTGAAGAACCACGAGAAGGAATTGCCGCTGGATCTGCCGGTCGCTACGGCCGCGCTCAACGTGGAGCAGGCGCGAGACGTCTTCGTGATCGGCGTCGACAAGGTCGGCCAGCCGTACCTGAACACCGGCGCCGCGATGGAGCCGGTGGACACCGAGCAATTGCACCAGCGCATCCGCGAGGCGGCCCGCGTCGATCCCCACCAGCGCATCCGCGTCGACGGGGACCGCGCGACGCGTTTCGAAGACGTCATCCGCATCGTCGACCTTTGCCAATTCGAGGGCTTAAAGAATGTCGGTCTCCACACCAGCGCCAGTCCGATCAAAAAATAACGAGCCCGTCCGGCGGCGTCGCTCCGACACTGGCGGCGGTGCCTGCTCGCTCCGGTGGTGGGTCGCATCCCTGGCGTTTCACGCGCTGTTGCTGGCGTGGATCCTGTTGTTCTCGCCAGCTCACGTCATCGATCTTAGCGCCGGTCCCGCGTCGCGAGTGAGCCCGGACCGAGCGCGCAAAGTGGTCGAACAGATCCGAGAGAAGCAAACTGATACGATCCATCAGGACCTCCGCGCGCTGGCGGACGTTCGCAAGCAAATGGCAGAACTGGAAGCTCGTAAAGCCGCCGAGTTCGTGGAGTTTTCCCAGGAACTCGCAAAGGACGCCCCCGCGAAAGCGTCTGAAAAGATGCGTGAGATCGCGCTGGCGCAGAATAAGGCGGTCGAAGCGATCGATGCGGCGGATAAAACGGCCGATCGTTACGCCGGCACATTCGCGGGCGCGTATCTGGACGACATCGCGGAATCGCAGAAGTCGGTGGCCGAGGCGCAGCGGGAAGTCATCGAACTGCAGAAGAAGGCTCAGGAACTTCTTGTGTCGGGGGACGAACGCTTCAACGCGGCCGCCAGGGCACAGGAGGCCGCCACCGTCGCTCAGGAATCCGCCGAGAAGGCCATTGCGGACGCTGCGGCTGCGGCGGAAGCGGCGAAGAAAGCTCCCAATTCCTCCCGCAAACTTACGCCGCGCCAATCGCAGATCGGACGGCTGGCGTCGGACCGCAGGCGCACGGAAAGCGCCATCAGCAAGGCCGAGACCAACCTGGCCGACTCCAAGCAGAAGGCCGAAGTCGCCGAGGCGGTATATGCCAAAGCCAAGCAACTCGCCGACAAGGCGGCCGCCAACGTCGCGACGGAAAACACCGACGAGGTGAAAGCCGCCTCGGAAGCCGCGCAAGCGACGATCGTCCGCGCCGAGAAGGATCTGGCATCGGCGCGAAAGAAGCTCGAAGACCTTCCCAAGTCGATCGAAGCCGCGAGGCAAAAGTTGCCGGAGCTGGATTCCAAGCTCGCGAAACTCCTGGCCGTGCCGGATCCGGCCGTCGCACCCCCGTCTCCGGAAGATCAGAAGTTTCTAGACCTTCAAAAGAAGGCACGTGAACTCCAACTCGCGGCGCGGCAAGGACAGGAAAGCGTCGCGAAGGCGATAGCCGAACTGGGCGATGTCCAAGCTGGCGCAACGAAAGGCGACCCGCTCGCCGCGTTGGCGCAGCCGGCCGTCTCGGCATCGTCGCTCACGGACCCCGCGCCTAAAACCCTCGGGGAGGCGTACGAGTCGGCCGTGAAGATCGAAGACGAATTGACCCAAACCTATCGGCGGCTCCGGGCGATCGACCTTGCGATGATCCGCCGGATTCCCCTCGCCGAAGCTGCGCGGCTGACGGAGGTGGCGAAGGCCATTCGACCCGACCTGAGGGAGGGTCTTGAAGCTCCGGTCGAATCCGGGCAGGATGCGGTCGCCGCGCGGCAAGCCGTTCAGTCGGCGAGATCCGAAGTCGGCGCTATGGTCCGCCTCGCCAATTCCATGCTCGCCCAAGCGAAAGATCTGGATCGGACTCAGACGGGCGCGACCGTTTCCAGCGAAGACTACAAGGGTCGGTACGAACAGTTCCAACGGATGCAGCAACTGGCGTCCGAAGACCAAGGTGGTTGGGCCAAAGACCTGAGCGCGGCGATGCAGGGTACGCCGGGCTCTGGAGGCCAAGGCGCGAGCGGAGCCGGCGTCGGCGGCGGCAATTCCGATGCGGCCGGAATGGGCGGTATTGGCGGCGGCGGAGGGGCCCGCGGTCAAGGGGCGGGCGGCAGTGGTGGTGGCGGAGGGGCGGCTTGGAGCTCGGGAACCGCCGACGTCGCCAACGCAGTGATCGCTTCGAGCGAAACGCAGGAAAACTTCGGTCCCGGCGGCTTCGGGTCCGGCGGGATCACCGGCGCACGCGGCCAGTTCGGCAAGCCCGAAGAGATCGCGGATCGCGTCATCCCGACGCCCGGCCGTCGCATCGCCGCGCAGGGTCCTTCGTCGAACTGGTTCTACGTCGACAGTTGGTACATCCTCGGTCCCTTCGACAATCAGGGGCGGAAAAACATCGAAACGAAGTTCCCGCCCGAGACCGTCATCGACCTCAACGCGACCTACCCGGGCAAAGGCGGCGTTCCCATCCGCTGGGAGTTTTATCAATCCGGAACTCCGTTCGTGTATCCGCGGATGGACGCGTTTAACGCGGCGACGCGCGACCCTTCGCTTTCGCCAGACGCCGATGCCCCGCGCTCACAGCAATACATCATTTACTATGCCTACTCCGAAGTCTGGTTCGAAAAGGCGTGCGACCTTTGGGTCGCGATCGGCAGCGACGACTTTTCCAAAGCATGGGTTGAAGACCAGCTCGTCTGGGAAAGCGGCAAGCAGTTGAAACCCTGGCGGATGAACGAAGGGGTCCGGAAGGTTCATTTCAAGGAGGGGGTCAACCGCATTCTCTTCCGCGTCGAAAACGGCCGAGGTCCCACGCGATTCTCGATGGTGGTTTCACTCGTGCCGTAGCGCGTCGTGCGCCGATCGACGGAGCGGTGGCGTCGTGAGTCAACGCGCTTTGAGATCGGGCAAAGGTTGGCGGAGCGTTAAGACGGGTGCGAAGAGATCGCCCCGGCGAGATAGCCGGGCCAAAACGGCCGAGGGGATGAACGAGAGCGGGCTCGTCTCACGAATGCGGGCTGCTTTCGTCACTTCGGTCCACGTGATCGGCGTCGAGACGTGCGGCGCGTCCATCGCGCGCAGCGAATAGGCCGCCACGGTCGTCTTGTGCTCGTCGTTCTGGCTCCAGTCGATGAAAATGCGTCCGGAGCGCCGAGCCTTGGCCATGGTGGCGGTCACGAGGGTTGGATCTTCTTTTTCGAGCATCATCGCCACCGCACGCGCGAACGATTTCGTGCGGTCGAATGTCACCTTCGGCGTGTTCAGCGGCACGTAGACGTGCAATCCCTTTTTTCCGGAAGTCTTCGCGAAGCACTCGAGATCGAATCGCCCGAGCAACTCACGCAGCCGAAGGCCGAGCGTCAGGCAGTCGGTCAATGCCAATCCCGGGCCGGGGTCGAGATCGAAGACCATCGTCGTCGGCGTATTGGGCTTGGCGGCTTTGGCCATCGGGACGTGCAGCTCGATCGCCGCGAGATTGGCGGCCCAGAGAAGTTGCGGCTCGGCGTCGATGAGGCAGTGGTGGGTCTCCGTCGTCGTGCCGACCATCTTCACCGTCTTCACCCATTCCGGCCGATGCGCCGCGCAGTTCTTCTGAAAGAAGAACTGCGATTCCGTTCCGTCCGGATATCTCTTCAACGTCACGGCTCTGCCCCGCAGATGGGGAAGCACCGTCGGTGCGACCGCCGAGTAGTAAGCGATCACGTCCCCCTTGGTGAATCCGTCCGGATAGAGGGGCTTGTCGACATTGGTCACGTCGACGCGCTTGCCCGCGACGCGCAGCGTGCCGCTCTTTCGCGTGATCGTCGATTTCGGCGCTAGACCCGCTTTGCTCATGCCGACCTCCGGCGTCGCGTCGCGGTCGCCGCGCGGCGCGGCGGGCCGCTCGTCTTATTTCTCGCCAGGCTTGCTTCCAGCGCCGCGATCAGATCATTCCCCCGCGGCGTCTTCGGCTCGGCTTCCGGACGGTTCACGACTTTCTTGCCGGCGGCTTTCTTGTTGATGAGCTCCATCACCTGATCGCGATACTCGTCGTGATAGCGCGACGGGTCGAACTCGGTCGTGAGCGAATCGATGAGTTGTGACGCCATCTTCATTTCGCGGTCGTCTACCTTGCCGGCGCCGCTCTGATCGACTGCCGCGCTCGCGGCGACGATTTCGTCGCCGAAGTGCATCGTCTCCAGGATCAGCACGTCGGAATCCGTCCCGGGATTGTCCACCGGCCGAAGCGCCGCGAGGTATTCCTTGTTGTGCATCACGACCTTAGCAATACCAACTTTCTGTGCTTTGAGCAGCGCCTGATACAGCAACCGATACGGCTTCAGCCCCTCCGGCTTCGGCGCGACGTAATAGCTCCGGTCGAAGAAGAGCGGGTCGATGTCGGAGAGGTCGACGAAATCCTGGATCTCGATCGCCTTGGTCGCCTTGGGCGCGACGGCTTCGAGTTCCTCCTGGCGCACGATGACGAAATGGTCTTTCTCGATCTCGAAACCCTTCACGATGTGCTCTCGGTGAACCTCTTTGCCGTCGGCCGAGCAGACCATTTTCTGCTTTAGCGGCATTTGGTCCTGGTCGTGAAGGCTGCGGAAATGCAGCGTCTTTTCGCGAACGGCGACGAAAAGCTTCACGGGAATCGTGACGAGCCCGAAACTGATCGATCCGGTCCACACCGGACGGGCCGATGTCTTGGTGGCTTTAGCCATGTCTTCACCTCACAGAAGGGTCTGCGGGTGTTCCATCACCACGTCGGAAGCATCCTTGTCGTTGCGAATCCCCTTGAACGCGGCGTGCTGCAGAAGTCCGTCGGACGGCCATCTGCGGAACTCGACGTCCACGACGAGTTTGGGACGAACGAATCGCACGCCGTCGAGCGGCACACGCTCGCCGAACGGATTGTCCCGGCCGGATAATTTCGAAAGTTTCTGAACGAGACGCGCGTGGTCCTCGTTCGAGAATCCGCTGCCGACGCGACCGGCGTAGCGCAGCGTATGGTGGCAGTCGTTATAGCCGACGAGCAATGAGCCGACGCGGTTGTCGGCGTCGGAGCCGGCTTGATTAACCCAACCGCCGACGACGAATTCCTGGCGGTGGACGATCTTGACCTTCAGCCAGGACGTCGAACGCTTGCCCGGCAGGTACTGGCTATCGAGCCGCTTCGCGACGAGGCCTTCGATGCCGACGTCTCCCGCCGCGGCCAGCATCGCGGCGCCTTCGCCGACGGTCGACGGCGTCACCTGCCAGTAAGGACCCGCGATCGTCGTGTCCAGCAGCATCTCCCTACGCTCCTCGTACGACTTAGAGATCAACGATTCCCCGTTGCGATACAGGATGTCGAAGAGCACGAACCAGACCGGCGTGGATCGCACGAGTGCTTCGCTCGGGCGCACGACGTGCATTCGGGTCTGGAGTTTCCCGAAGCTCGGACGATCGGTGTCGTCGAGCGCGATGATTTCCCCGTCGAGGACGACCGATTCCGAACCGCGGGCGATGCCGAGCGATTGGAGCTCGGGATAGCTTCGCGTGATCTCACGGCCGCTGCGCGCAAACAATCGCGTGACGTTGCCGTCGTGGAAGCACAACGCGCGCACGCCGTCCCATTTGTATTCGAACGCCCAGCCGCTGGGGTCCGAAGGGAGTGCGCCGGACGTGGCGAGCATCGGGGGCACGTCCGCCGGGTCGGGGAAGTTGGAAGGTGTTCGCGCGACGCGGCGGGTCGACCGTCGACGAATCGCGGGCGCGGAGGCAGTGGCCGATTTCATGATGTCGTATCGGGCGCCTCTTCCCTGACGACGCGCGGTGAAGGTGAGGGAGTCGCGCACTTACATCAGTGCTGCTGACGAACCCCGTCATCTGCCGCGTGCCTGTCTTCCTGACATGACTCGAATTGGCCCACATGGTTTGATGCAATTGGCGCGCCAGCAAGAATTAAGCGAGTTATGGGACGTGATGATCTCGTCCCCGTGGTGTTTACTCCGTCGCGGTCAAGAGTTACGTCCGACCCTCATCGAACAACCCTTCGCGTCGGCCCATCCGTTCTTTACACGACGGGAGACATCCGGCTTATCGTTTTTTCACGGGGGCTCGTGCCGTTCGTGATTTGCCCGTGGCACGTTTCTTCGTCGTCGTCCGTCGTTTCGACTTAGCGGGCTTCGGGGCGGGTTTCTGTGCCGCTTCGATAATTTCGCGCCAGAGTTTTCCCGCGTCCCCGCCCGCGGCCGGCGGGTGCTCCGCCATGGTTTCGGTTTCACCGCTCTCACCAAGTATTTGTGAAAGATCGCGATCACTTTTCACGCTCAGCGGGGCGACCTCTAATACGTCGACATTCCCACTCCAGAAATCCTTGTGCTTCATGAGCAGCCAGGATTCGCGCGTCGAGCCCGCGGCCTTTTGCGTCCTCACCAGCACCCACGATCCCTTGAGCTTCACCCCGTCGAGGTTGAATTTGATCTCGCCTTTATCGAGCATCGTTTCGACGTCGGGAAGGTCGGGCACAAATTCCGGCGTCCATGTTCCCTTGTCCCAGAGAAGAACGACGCCGGCGCCGTAGCCGCTGGGGATGACTCCCTCGAATCCGCCGTAATCGAGCGGATGATCTTCCGTCCGAATCGCCATGCGCCGAATCTTCGGATCCAGGCTCGGCCCTTTCGGAACCGACCAGCTCAACAAAACGCCGTCATATTCCAGGCGGAAGTCGTAATGCAGGTGGCTCGCGAGATGCTTCTGGACGCAGAAGCTCAGCTTGGTGTGTGATCTCCCGCTCTTGCCGGTCTTCGTCGCCGCACGTCCCGACGGCTCCGGCGAAATCGCGAAGTCGCGCTTACTCTCGTAAGTCTTCAACCGAGGATGCTGCTTTCGGGTGGCCACTCCGAAATGCTACCTTTCGGTTTGCGGACGGTGAACGGCAATTCACGCTGGTCGATTTCCGTCCCTCTCACCGGTCGGACTATTGCGCCTTGAAGCGAACCTGGAAGCATATCGGCGACGAGCCTGTGACTTTTCCGGGATAGTCGATGGCTAAGGCATCCGCCGCCTGTTTCCATTCGACCTTGCCGTCATGACCGAGCAATTGCACGGATTCGACGGCAGCCCCCAATCGGTTGGCCGTCGAACCAAGGGACGTGATTTTCAGCGATTCCCCCGGCTTCGGCACGGCCATGCAGAACGCGTACAGTGCGCCGTCCTTGCCGATCGTGAAACGAAAATCCTTTGTCGAGAAGCCGGCGTCCGCCTGCCGACCGTCCAGCTTCCCGCCGGGGATCATCTTGAGATGGCCGTCTTTCTGTTGGCCTTCGCCGGGTATCGTCCACGCCTTGCTGCCATAAATCGCCGAGCCATTCACGCGCATCCAGTCGCCGACCTCTTTGAGCATGCGGGAAGAGCCTTCGTCGAGTGAGCCGTCCGGCAGGAGAGAAACGCAGATCCCCGCGTTCCCGTCGCGCGCAACGGCCTCGACGATGTAGTTGATCATCGAACGCGAGTTGTAGGTGAAGTTCGGGCCGTAGAACCAGTCGCCGACGGGCGCCTCGGCGATCCAGGGTTGATCGGTCTTGATCTCTCGCGGTATCCCGAACTCTTCGGTGTTCACGGTCCCGTTGGTCTTCGGTCGAAACTTCACGATGCTGAACGTGTCGACCTTCCCGCGGCGAGTCATCGCTTCGTTGTAGAAGTGCGCGATGACCCTTTGCATCGCATCGCACTCGATGCCCGTGCCCGTGCCTTCGCCGGAGAACGGCTGGGTGCTGGTCCCGTCGGTGTAGATGAAATCCGGATCGTATTGGTTGATCGCGTCCATCATGCGCAGCGCCCACCACGTCGCGTACCATTTCGCGAACGCGGCGTGATCCTGAAACAACCCGGCTTGGGGCGGGCTCCACGGCGAGTGCGCCGCGGTGTCGACGGACTTGTATTCGCGAAGGTCCACCCCGTAGAGCAGCCGGGGATCCATCCCTTCCCACCATTTACCCTTGCCGTCCGCGAGCGTGAGACGTCCGTCGTACGGGACACCGGCCTTGGGGCCGTCCTTGTCCGCGCCGAACGCCGACTGCCACCACCACCAGCTGTACTCGTGGTGGAAGGTAATGCCGAATCGCATTCCGTCGGCGCGGCACGCCTTGGCCCACTCGCCGATGAAGTCGCGCTTGGCACCGAGCCGGACCGAGTTCCACGGCTGGTAGTGCGAGTTCCACATGTCGTACTGGTCGTGGTGCACGCCTTGGATGATCAGGAACCGCGCGCCGGCGTCCCGGTAAATCTTGGTCAGCGCCGCCGGGTCGAGCTTGGTCGGGTTCCAGTCGCGGAGGACTTCCTTGTAGCCGCTTTCACTCGGATGGCCGTATTTTTTGAGGTGGTTTTTGTACGCGTCGGTTCCCGGGACGTACATCCTCCGTGCGTACCAGTCGCCGCTCTCGCCGGCCGCCTGCGGACCGAAATGCACCCAGATGCCGAACTTCGCTTCGCGCAGCCAGTCGGGCTCGCCGGGATAATTCTTCTCGATCGATTCCCACGTCGGCTGGTACGGCCCCGGCGCGATCGGCAGGTCGAGCTTGACCTCCGGCGCCTTTTTCGAATCCGCCATCGGCACGCTGTCGATCGCCCGCGGCGACGGTGAATCCGGAATCGGAGGCAGAGGAATCAGTGACACAGGAGCCTCGGCCGAAAGTGCGTTTGACATGATGAAGACCGATGAAAAAGCGATCGCGAGGAAAGGCGTTTTCATAATTGACTCCTCGCCCCATACCCGGCCGCATTCGTCCGTCGATCGGCTGCGTGCAACCTACACCCAGGTATTGATCGACAGCCCGTACCAGCGTGCGTGCAGACCATCCTACGCCGTGCCAGCGGATCGGAGAAACCCGCCGGTCGGGCCCGTCGCGCGAGAGATAGCGTCATTGCCGAGTCTCCGACCTCGAGGTTCCCGGCGCAACACCGTCGGCTTCGGCCAATCCTCCAGCGGCACCCCGTTGGGATGATTCCGCAGTTTTCTCAGGAGCGCATACTGGCAATGATTCAAACGATTTGCCCGACGCATAACTCGCTCCCGGCCAAGAATTTGGCCAATAAGGTGGGACAGAAAAGGTGTGAAATCGCACCGGGCCGAAGTGGGCCAAAGTGGGCCATTCCGGGCCCAACCGGGCCACCACGGAACCAACCCGGGCCATTCGGACGACGCATCCTTTCGTGTAGCGGCGAGCTTGCTCGCCTTCCGAACGGGCGAGCAAGCTCGCCGCTACACGAATACGTCGTGGCTCCAGTGCGATCCAATCGAAGTCGGCCGACGCGGCTCGACTTCCCCCGACACGGCATGCAGCGATCATCTTGGAGACGGGCCACGCCCGCCCCTCGACCGCCGACCGACCGGCGCGCAATGGCCCCGATCGACGCTTCGATCCTACCGCGAGAAAATGCGTTTTTCGGCGGAAATCCAGCGGAAATTGGCCGGTCCTGAATGTTCAGCCGGTTTCGGCACGACGAGCCCGCCGCCACCCGATACAATTTCCACTGCGGCGGCCGGTTCAGTTTAACCGACTTTATGCGAAGTGCGACCGGCGCTCCCGTCCCGCCCATTCGACGAAATCTCATGCTAACTCCTGCGACACATCATCTGATAGCTGAGTACAAGACGACCAAATGGTTTGGACGGATCGGACAGCCAATGAACGACCGGTCGATAGTAGCGGTGAAGTCCTGGGAGGAAGCAATAGATTCCTGTGTGTCTCTAGAATGGGAAAATATTCGTCTGGATGAGAGGAATCGATTATCGGTAAAGCTCGATGCACTTCATACGGAGGAGTACCAAAGGTGGAATGACGTAATCGATGATGTCGATCTACTGCTGATGCCGACCGTTGACGCGGCGATCCGGAAAGTCTTGAAATCACGCACGGCAACAAGTACTGAGTTTGGAAAGGTAGTGAAACTCGATACGCGGCTCAGTTGTGTTGAGGCGGAGTACGGACATCTTGTGAAGGTGGACTTTTACGCGACCCTTGCTCGTTGGTATATCGCCGGGCGATTTCCATGCGGGTGGCAAGGAAAGCGGCCTTACGGAAAACTGATGGTGTTCTGATGGCGAAGTCAAAGGGGTCGGGAGTGTTTGTTGCCTTCATCAAAGACTCCCGACCCCTTTCAATTTGACCAGGAGTTGCACGCGTACAATCCACTTCACCCTTGCGATGCTATGTCGCATCGCCGGTCAGTATGATCAGAGGTTAGCACCTAGATGGCGCGACTGCTCCTCATCACGTGTCTGGCCGTCTGTGCGACGATGGGCGGGTGCGATCGCGCGAAGAAGGAATCGGCTGTGGGAACGGACACCTACGTCAAGGTCACCTCGCACCTGGGCAACTCGTTCGTCACACCATCGCAGTGGACGACGACCGACAAGGGCGACACCTTCTCGCTCACGTCGCCGGATGGTCAGGCGATTATCCATGCAATCATGTTTACCGCCCAAGGCAGCGGCTCGATCAAGGAGTTCCGCCAGACGATGGCATCAGGGCTCCTGCCAAAGGAAGCGACCGCGTGGAAAGCGTCAGACTGGACGAGTATTAAGCTCGGCGAGCGCGACGCTGAGAAGCGGGACCTGATTCCAGTGCCGGAGTCACATCAACAGTGGCGGCTCTACGTGCTGGACAACGGCAGGTTCTATTACGCAATCGTCTTAAACGCTTCGAACACCGCCATGACGCTGAATGGCGGCTTTTACGAAAACATCGTCCGAACGTTCAACGGCGTGCGGGAGTAGGCACTAACCAAACACTGCACTGGCATGAAGTAAAAGTGACGCAAACCTTTATATGGTTTATGGCTTAAAAGTTCGCGTCACCTTTGGTTCGTCACCCATGAACTTTTGATCCAAGAGACTTCAATTAAGAAGGCTTTGCCACGGTCGCGAGTGTCAATGTAGCGCTCTTCACGTCCTTTGCCTCGGCGGAGATGGAGATGGGGCCGGCGTTTTTGCCGGTGCGGACGATCAGTTGGGCCCGGCCGTTGAAGAGCTTTCGCTGGTTGCCCTGATACGGCTGCGTGGTGCTGTAGTCGCCGCTGGCGACGCCCGCGATCGTGCCGGCCCCTTCCACTTTGAACGTCACGGTCTGATCGCCATTGGGCTGGAATCGGCCTTGGGCATCGACGGATTCCACCGTGACGAATGCGAGGTCCTGACCGTCGGCGGTCAACTGCGTCCGATCGACGGTCAGACGAAGGCCGGCGATGTCGCCGGTGGTCGTCAGCTCCATGCGTTGCGCTTCGTTTTCTCCGTCGAGTCCGATGGCACGCAGAACGCCGGCGGCGTACGGAACTGAAAACGTCGCCTTGAACTCCTCGGCCCGTGTCGTGGGCTTCTCGCCGACGAGCGTGTCGTTCAGATAGAGCCGGACGCGCGGGTAGCGCGAGGCGATCTCGACTTCCAAGTTTTTCCCCTCCTGTCCGGGCCACGTCCAACTCTCGCGGAGCGGGTTGACGGACCAGTCGGTGCGGACCCAAGGTCGACCGTCCGGCGTGGGTTCCTGGACGGAGACGTAGAGCTTCTCGCCGCGGTCCCAGACGATGTTGCGGTAGTGGGAAATCGGCTTGCGGAAGCCGGTGAGATCGAGGTCGCCGCAGTCGGCGGCGTGGTAGGGGAACTGGCGGTCGTTGGCGTGGTTGATGGGGCGCTGCCCGGGCGGGTAGTTGCGGCCGATGCCCGATTCGCCGAGGTAATCCATCGCGGTCCAGACGAACTCGCCGATGACGTACGGATTGTCCTGCGAGAGCGACCAGTGGACGAAGGCGTCCCGCGGGTACGTCTCGGAACTCAGGATCACGCGAGTCGGAAACCGTGAGTGCTGGTCGGGATAGATTTTGTGCGTGTAGTTAATCCCCGCCACGTCGAGCTTTTCGTAGACCGGGTTCACGCTGTCCCACGACCGGTTCGCGAGGACCCAAGTCTCCAACGCGACGGTGACGGGCCGGTCGTCGAGCGTGCGGACGCGCGCGGCCAGCTCCGGGCCGACGCGCGCGCCCATCGGGGTGCCCACGCCGGGGATCTCGTTGCCGATGCTCCACATGACCACAGACGGGTGGTTGCGGTCGCGCAGCACCATCGCGTCGAGATCGCGCTGCCACCACGCCTTAAACGACACGTTGTAATCGAAGCGCGACTTGCCCCGTTCCCAGACGTCGAAGGCCTCGTCGAGCACGAGCATGCCGAGGCGGTCGCAGGCGTCGAGGAACGCCGTGGACGGCGGGTTGTGCGCGGTGCGGATCGCGTTGAATCCCGCCTGCTTGAGCAGCGCGACCCGGCGTTCCTCGGCGCGGTCGAACGCCATCGCCCCGAGCGCGCCGTTCTCGTGATGCACGCAGCCGCCGTTGAGGACGACGCGGGTGCCGTTGAGTTCCAGCCCCTTTTCCGCGGAAACGCGGATCGTCCGGATGCCGACGTTCGTCACCGATTGATCCGTTGTGCCCGACGCTTGGCCCACCGCCGTCGTGAGGCGGTAGAGCTCGGGCGTTTCCACCGACCAGAGTCGCGGCGCGGGGACGTCGATCTTCTGGGTGACGACCACTCGCTGCTTGGCGGGAACTTCGGCGGTCTGAGTTGTCGCGCTAGCCGGCAGATCGATGCGCGTCCCGTCGGGCGCGACGAGCTGCTGGCTCACCGCCGCGCTCGCCGGCGCGTCGCCGTCGTTGACCAGGGTGGTCTGAATCTCCAGGACGGCTTTCCCCTCTTCGATCGTCGACTTGACGTAAACGCCGCCCTCCGACGCGATGTGGAGCGGCTCCTCCACGTGCAGCCAGACGTGGCGATAGATCCCTGCGCCCGAGTACCACCGCGAGTTGGGCTGCTTCGAGTTGTCGACGCGCACGGCGACGGAGTGTTTCCCCGCCGAGAGGTTCAGATCGCACCAGATCGGCGTGTAGCCGTTCGGACGGCCGGCGACCTTCACGCCGTCGACGTAGACCTCGGCGTTCATGTAGACGCCCTCGAACTCCAGGCTCACGCGTTTGCCGGCCCATTCCGCGGGCACCTCAAGGTCCTTGCGATACCAACCCGCCCCCGCCGGGAAAAAGCCGCCCGGCCCGCCGTTAGGATTCGTCGCCGCGATCGGCCCGGCGATGCTCCAGTCGTGCGGTAAGTCCACCGACTGCCATGAGGCCGTGTCCGATTCCAACGCCTGTGAATCGGGCGCGCTGCTGAGCTTGAAGGACCAATTGTCGTCGAAACGTTGACGGGCGACGGGGGCGGCCTGTGCTCCGGCAGCGATGCCGACCGCTAACAAGAGTGCAGAGAATTTCCAAAGCCGCATGCGTGCCTCCATGAGGGTCGGTGAACCGGTTCATTTCAACCGTGGTGGCAACTCGCGGATTTGAAAAGGCCCCGATCATCAAACACGCACACGTTGTTGACGATTCGCCTGCGCCGTATTCAATTGCAAAACCCTGTCGCCTGACGGAATGCTATAAGGATGCGGCCAATCCTGCAAAGCGGTCTCCTGTGGCGCCGCTCGGCCCTTCGGCCGCAGAACTGGCGGGGCATGAACAAACGGGCAGGAGACTTCGTCGCTCCCCTAATGTTTGTCTGTGAACATCCCCGTGACGGTCATTTGCTTGTCGTATTCGAGTTGGAATTGGTAATCGATCGCCATCGCATGGGTGCCGGCGGATTGGGCGGGCGAGGCGTTTGGCGGATAAGATGGAATTGCGCCGGCTGAATCTGCGGCCGAACCGATGAACGTTGCCTTTTCCGCTTTCCACCATGTCCACCTTGATCCTCGCCCACGTCGTGACCGGTTTGGCGGGGATCGCCTCGGGACTCGTCGTCGTCGGCGGAGTGTTTTGCCGAAAGCGGGTGGCTTGGTGGAATGGCGTTTTCCTGTCGATGACGGCGGCGGCGTGCGCGACCGGGTTCGTCTTCCTGCCGACCGATGGCGTGACCAGTGCGCAGCTCGTCTCCTTTTTCGTGACCTTTCTTCTCGCGGTCGAGGCCTACGCGCGCTACGTCCGGCGGTTGGAGGGAAGTTGGAATCAGGTCTACGCCCTTACGGCGGTCGGGGCGTTGTTCCTCAACGTGCTCATCACGACCACGCAGTCGTTTCTGCACGTCCCGGCGTTGAACGCATTGGCCCCCACGGAGGATAGTCCGGTCTATGTTGCGGTGAAGGTCGGGCTTCTGCTGCTGTTCATCGTCCTCGCGCTTGCCACGGCCCGACGAAGTTCGCCGAACTTCGCCAAACGTGCCGGACGTTCCTGAAACAGGGTAGCGGGCGGCTGATCTTCTGAAACTCCCGGCTAACGGCCGCATGATCATATTTGGGGGGTTACCAACCGGAGGGAGCACATGGCCAATGTGACAACGACCGCGGTTGAGTCGCTATCGTACGCCGCGCCGGTACGGCAGCGCGGGTCGGGAGGCCGTCTTCTCGTTTGGACGGTCGGCATTGTCGTTATCGGCGGCATGTTGATTTCGGTGATGCTGCCGTCCCTCTGTAGGTCGAGAGAGACGGCCAACCGGGTCAAGTGTTATTCGAACCTGCGCTCGATCGGGCAGGCGATCACCCTTTACGCGCAAGACAACGGCGGGCAGTACCCGGGGAAAG
>JADMIO011283386.1_pt1 | contig 73346 bp, 51 predicted proteins | sample 8958161 | NCBI WGS metagenome assembly JADMIO01 (sample SAMN16585339, study PRJNA669376) | soil metagenome | isolation source: Crop rotation soil | place: USA: Cullars Rotation, Alabama | collected 2011
CGTCGTTCCAAATCCGCCACTGAATGCATATCCGTAGTTCGGATCGTACAATGAAAGATCAACTCCTTTAAATTTGCCGAGAAGTTTGGTTATCCGGTTTCTCAAAGTAGCAGTATTAATGTCTACCTCCCATGAAATTTTTCTACTGCTGATTATTACGCCGTTGACAGATATTTCCACGCCCCGGTTAACGGCGCTGGCAGCATTAGCATACACTTTGTTGGTTAAAAAAGGCGGCTGGGGAATGTCGTAAAGGAACAGCATGTCGTCTGTATGATCGTTAAAAACATCAATTGTTCCGCTTAAGCGATTTTTAAAAACAGAAAAATCAATACCTACGTTAAATGATTTTCGCACCTCCCATTTGAGATCGGGATTATTTTCCTGTGTCACTGCATAGCTCTGGTAAAACTGCCCATTGTATAAATAAGGACCTGCAGGACCATACAATAACCGGTAAGTATCTGTCGGCAAATTTTCCTGGTTGCCTGTCAGTCCATAACTCAACCTCAGTTTAAGATTGTCCAGCAACTTTACATCTTTGAGAACACTTTCATTGTTGAGTCTCCATGCTAATGCAACAGAAGGAAAATTTCCCCACCGGTGATTTGCCCCGAATTTTGAAGAACCGTCCCGGCGAAAGGTTGCAGTAAAAATGTAACGGTCATCATAATTATACACCACCCTGCCAAGAATAGAAATCAGTTTCACTTCATTTTTATAAGAGAAAAGGTCATTTGTCTGAACATTGGTAGCTGTGCCGAGATTATTGTTCAGCAGCTCAGGAACCAGGAAGCCCCTTGCTGTAACTCCAAATCCATCGTTCAGATATTTATTGTATTCGTATACACCGGTAAAGTCAAACAGGTGCTTATCAAAACTTTTGTGAAAATTGCCATGTATATCTCCTGAAAAGTTTTGTTTGTTATGATTGGCTTTTGACGCTTCTGCCAATCCATTTGTTCCGGGCAGGGATGGCCTGAATTTGTCATATACTTCATCGCCTCTTGAAAGAGCTCCTAGCATGCCTAGCCTCATTCCTTTGAACAACTCATAATCGGCCTTTAAAGATCCCTGAAAAAAATTTTCTCTTCGCTTGCTGTAGTACTCTTCTAAAATGAATAAGGGGTTTATTGCATTAGTCGGCGGCTGGTAGTATGAGCCATCCGGATTATAGGCCGGCCATACAGGTAGAAAATCTTTTTCTGAAGCAGCGAAAATATAATCTCCCCCGAAACGAGACAGGTCGGTAGACGTCTGCTCCGGCAAAAAATCACGCCTGATAGTTGAGGTGTTGATGCCATACCGGATCTCCAGTTTATTCTTCAAACTTTTTTGTATGGCATTGATGCGGCTTGTTATCACTTTCCTGCCTGTATTGAGAATAATGCCTTGTTGATTAGTATATCCGACAGAACCACGGATATTTAACTGATCAGTCCCGCCGCTTATACCAATTGAATGGCTGTGTGAAAAGGCTGTTTGAGAAATCAGTTTTTGCCAGTCTGAATTTCCACCCGCATCGAGGCTGCCCGCATTCATGCCCGCTGTTGCCTGGCGCCACTCGTCACCGGATAAAAGATCCAACCGGTGCCCCGTCTTTTCCATACCTGCATAACCATTATAGTCAGCACTTATTTTTCCTGTCCTGCCTTTTTTTGTAGTCACCAATATCACTCCATTTGCTCCTCTCGCGCCATAGATAGCAGCTGCGGAAGCATCTTTTAAAATATCAAACGATTCAACATCCGCCGGATTCAAACTTGTAAGGGCTTTTTGAAAATCGTCGATAGCTATTCCATCAATTACAAGTAAGGGAGGTTGTCCCTCCAGTGACGTGGCCCCTCTTAGACGAACCGTAAATTCACCATTAGGATCTCCACCTGGTTGCACAATGACAAGGCCCGCCACTTTGCCTTGCACTTGCTGCAGAGGATTAGTCATAACTCCATTATTAAAATCGCTGGCTGTTACCCTGTCCACAGCACCGGTAATATCTTTCCTCTGTGCAGTTCCATATCCAACAAGTAGTATTTCATCCAGGGTTGAAGAAATAGCCTCTAGCGCTACTTCAATATTATTGGTAGTGCTTACATCAATGTTCCTTGACAAAAAACCAACGGCGGAGAGTGTTAGTGATGTAACGGATAAAGGGACAGCAACATGAAAGTAACCTTTTGCATTCGTTTGCGTTCCCAGGCGCGTGCCATTTGCAATTACCGAAACATTGGATATAGCTGATCCATTTTTGCTATCAGTTATTCTACCGGTCACTACTTTGTGTTGTGCTAATGCAGTTAAGCCAATGCTCAAAAATGAAAGCAAAAGATAATACCTTAACCATTCTAAAGTGGGATAGACTTTTCGCATAGCACACTTAGTAATGAATTAGCCGGATGCCGCCAGTAACTCACTCTATGTTCCTGGCAGAGGAAGAGAGTTATAAACGGATTACATACATTATTGCAAAAATTACATCTATGTTGCGCATCAGACTGCTATTCTATCTCAAGGTAAGCTTCTAAAATGAGAATTAAAAGAGCCTGCCATAGCCGATGACTTAACCCGTTCCTGCAATGCTGGTTAACTTACCATTTTGGTTATTTCTATCTTGTAATATCATGTTTTGGGAACTCTCTTCATTTCTTTTTAAACATGATTGCAAGCGGGGTTTGAACGGCAGCAAAGCGACAAATCCAATCTTTCCATAATAGATTTAATCGGTTATGAATCATAAATAATTGGCAGGGACGACTGCCGGGCATGACGACCTGCCAAATCCCGTTAGGCGTTTTGTTACTTCAATTTTTTACCAATGATTGCTAATAAATTTCCTATCTCACAGGCGGTTCTCTTAAGATTCTCTGAAGTACATTGTAAAGCAGTTGCCAGGTCAGAGGGTTGATTCCCGATGGGCAATAATACGTCAAAGTATTTTTGCAGATTACTGTTGGGCACCCCTGGCACCTTTCCTGCCAAACCTATAACAGCCAATGCCTTCAACCTGGCCCTGTATGCCACACCAAAAGGCCCTTTGCCCTGAAGGCTTTGTTCATCAATGCTTCCTTCTCCTGTAATCACAAGATCTGCTTGTTCCATGGCTGCGTCAAACCCTGTAAGCTCAAGAAAATAATCTATTCCATTTACCAGTTTGGCATTGAGAAAAGCATAGAGACCCGCTGCTGCACCACCGGCTGTACCTCCGTATTTTATTACAGACATGTCCTTGCCGGTTTGCTTCAAGGCAACCTGCGCCAGCCTGCCAAGAGCTGAATCTAAATGTTTTACATCATCAGCGGATGCTCCTTTTTGCGGACCGAACATGGCCGCAGCTCCGAGTTCACCCAACAACATATTATCCACATCGCACAAAACAATTAACTCGCAATTCAAAATTCTTTTGTCAAGCCCCGAATCATCTGCTGAATCCAGTTCTGTAAGACTTCCCGGCAAGCCGGACAATTCTTTGTTATCCGAATTTAAAAACCGGATACCAAGCGCTTTTAATATTCCGCAGCCTCCATCAACAGTAGCCGAGCCACCCATACCAATGATAATTCTTTTCACTCCTCTATCCAGCGCAGTCCCGATTTGTTCTCCTGTTCCAAATGAAGTAGCAATCAAAGGGTTTAATTCGTCATGTTTGAGCAACCTTATTCCTGAAGCATCAGCCATTTCTATTACACTGGTTTTGCCTGCATCTATTAAACCAAATGAAGCTTTTATTTTCCTGCCCAAAGGATCAGCTACTTCTGTATCGACAAACTGTCCGCCACATTTTTTGATGATCAATGCCCCGGTGCCATCTCCGCCATCGCCTATGGGGAAACATTCACAATGACAATCAAGCCTGCTTTGGATAAATCCTTCGCGGATTGCTGTTGCGGCCTCTTCGGCGCTAAGGCTATGCTTAAAAGCATTTGGAGCAATGAGAATTCGCATATGGTCTTATTCTACTTAGGTTTAATAGTAATTGGCAGAGGCGTCGGCCATTGATTGCACATATACATTAACATCCACGGTAACATCAATTTCACACAGATTTGTTTATACCAGGCAAATGGGCGTCCGGTTCCACCAGCTGGCATCACAGCGCCTGCATCAACAGCCGGTAAATCCATATTCGCTTTGCTGATTGGTGCGGATGATTGGCTCGCCGCGTTAAAAGAATTTAACAGCAGGGAAAATAAGACCGGATAAGAAAATATAGATTTCACATTGTCCTTTTTAGATAGTATTTTCAGATGAAGTGGTTAAACTCAATGCACCAGGCACCACCCTCATGGGTTTCCTGATCGGCTCACTTGTAACTGTTACTTTTATCTTTTTAAGCCAGATTCAATGTTTTTCGGCCCGGAGAGGCTTGCTCCTGTTCGTTACTTTGATCATCAGCGCAAATAAAATCAATGTGGCAGCCAATACCAGCAAATAAGTCAGTCCCTCCCTAACTGTTGAAGTAGAAGCAGCTGCAACATTTGCCTCTATCGCTTGGTAATCCGGAATCAGCCACTGGAATACATAGGCCTGGGCCAATACGATACAACATATGAACATCAGCATTATAAAACTGTGCTTTACTGTAAATCTAAACAGGTCGGATTCCCTACCCACCAAATTACCGGCAGCCGCCGCCACAGCTATTGACTGGGGAGAGATCATCTTACCAACAACACCACCTGAAACATTTGCGGCAACCGTTACTACCGGATCAACTCCAATGGAGGTGGCTGTTACTGACTGCAGCCTTGCAAATAATGCATTTGCGGAGGTATCAGAACCGGTGATAAATACGCCCAGCCAGCCAAGTATCGGGGCAAAAAACGGGAACAGTACTCCTGTATTGGCAAGCGCCTCTGCCATTGTTATTGTAATGCCTGAGTCATTTACGATGTAGGCAAATCCAAGAACTGAGGCCACTGTTATTATAGGGAACCTGAGTTGATTTAATGTCTCACCAAAAATTTGGAAACCTTGCTTGAATGTAAGCCCAATCAGCGGGATTGATATTAGTGCGGAGACCAGTATGGCTGTGCCTGAGGCCGATAAATAGTTGAATTTGAAGATATGAGGCAGTTTAAGCCCGTTTTTGTCTGTAATAACGTTATGCAGGCCCGGCATCTCAAATTGTAATAAACCAAAAGAATTAAGGATTTGCCTGATAGGGCCCAATCCCCAAGCAATGATCATAATCGTCAATAAAATGAAAGGTGCCCATGCCCTGGTGATTTGGCCGATTGTGTACTTATTGTCAACATGCAGGGTTGGTGCAGGTTCGTTGGGAAAGCGCCAGGTATTCCTAGGTTTCCACACTTTCAGGAAAATAATAAGGCAGATGATAGACCCTATTCCCGCTATCACATCGGGTAATGCGGGACCCAGGTAATTGGAAGAAAACCATTGCAGGAAGGCAAAGGAAATACCTGACACCAGGATAGCCGGTCCAACTTCCCTGGCTTTCCTTAAACCACATATTAATATCACCAGGTAAAAAGGAAGCAAAACCGACAGGACAGGCAGCGTTCTTCCCACCATTTGAGAAATAGCCATTTCCGGTATAGAGGATACCTGGGATGCTACAGTTATTGGTATACCAATCGCACCAAAAGCCACGGGAGCTGTATTCGCAATCAAACAAATTCCTGCGGCATAAAGAGGATTAAACCCTAAGCCCACCAACATAGCGGCTGTAATGGCTACCGGTGCGCCGAAACCGGCCGTGCCTTCTAAAAAGGCGCCAAAAGAAAAAGCAATCAGGAGGGCCTGCAACCTTCTATCCGAGGTGATGGATGCCATAATATGCTTGATAATCTCAAACTGCCCGCTTTTTACAGTGATGTTGAATAGAAATACAGCGGTTATAACGATCCAGCAGATAGGGAATAAACCATATAAGGCGCCATTGGCGGTAGAGAGGAGGGCCAGTTTGACTGGCATTCCGTATACAAAAATCGCTATCAGCATGGCAATAAGAGTTGCCAGCAGGCTTGCTTTGTAGCCTTTCATTTTCTTTACGATCAATGCCCAGAATATAAAAAGGATGGGTATTACCGCTACCAGGGCTGATAAGGCTATATTGTTGAAGGGGTCAATTATTTGTTTCCAATCCATAGATAAATCCTCCACCAGTTTTATTGTATAAAGTGTTTTTTATAACGTCTCTTCCTGAACTTTTTTTTGCCTTTTCGAGGAGAAAGTAACCGGTATATCTAGCTTTGTAATTCATCATATTTATGCTTGCTATGCCAAATCCACTGCTATGATCTCATGATCAAGGATGACCGGCACATGCAGTGTTATCCTGCCACTTTTGTTTTCAAACACAGGCGTTGTACCTGCCATCAACAAATGCACACCGGTAACGCTCTTGTCAGCTGGTATTTTTATACTTATGTCTGCATGTACAGGCAGCAACTCCCTGAAGGAGCCCTTCATCATCATGGGATTGGTGAGGTTTACCAGGTGCACTGTCATCGAATCTTTTTGACGCCATATAGCCACGTCTACTATTCCGGGTCCTTCTAAGTCGGCCACCAAATCTTCATTCAGAGCCCAACGAATGGTGTTGCGAAGAAGCCTGCCGTGATCAGAGCTCATTATCTGCCAGTAAGTACGGTCGATATCGCTAGGTATATAGGCTATTCGCGCCTCACCGATTTCGCGTAAATACAACTCCCGGGTGCCTGTTTCAGCAACTCTTTGAAACACGTCCTCCATTGGAAGGTCGGGGTAAGAAGGAATCAATGTTACAGGGCCTGGAAACGTCACATTCGGTGTAACTTTTACCTGGTGAACGACATTGATGATGCGGGGAGCATTTTCCAAACCTTTTAAAACCGGATGAAACTGCTTTGTTTGCGGATCGTTTTTCAACTGCAGGTAACTATTTTTCATGGGCCCCTCTACACCTTTATCGTAAGATACGCCCAGCAAATCGGAAACACCAAAATTAGACCGGGGTTTTCCTTCTTCATTATATAATGATGTTTCAAAAGTGGCAACAATGCTTCCTCCTTTTTGTACAAACTGCCGCAGCTGTTCGCACTGTGCATCTGATAATGCAGCAATATTCGGAAGGATAAGCAATTTATAGTTTTGCAGGTGCTCCTCATCCAGGAGCTGATCATTCACCACATCAAAAGGCATCCTGTCTTCTACCAGTGCATGGTACATACCTAAGGCATGATCACGTTTGGCCTCCTGCCAGGGCTGGCCGCCATATTTCTGCTCGGTCTGTTGTGAAAAAACCATTCCTACCCTGGCCATCGGGGCTATATTACGCAGGTACTTTTCACTCCTGTAATAATTTTGGTACATGCTGGCGACCGCATCCATCCAACGCTTATCATAGATAAAGCCACCAAATTTCACAAAGCATGGCCTCATGCCATTAGCGACGCCTTCGGCTACCCATATTTTTATTTCTGCCTCATTTTGAACGGAGTCTTTCCAGCGAAATTCTTCTTCAACACCTACACTGAAAATCCCTATCAATGGTTTCATTCCAAGACTTGCTCTTAGTTCCTTTGCACCTTTGGCATTGGCCCATGGAGGTATTATACCTCTTCTGCCTTGCTGATCGGCAAAGAAAAAATCAGAATGCTTACCGGTCAATAATTTGTCCGGAAATCCATTGGGTATAAAACGGGCAGACGGTTTTATTTTTCTGATTTCTCCATCCCATAAAAACCAGAGGTCCTTCAAACGGCCGGTTTGCCATTGCAGCCATTTCAGATACGCCGCATCCGGAACCTTATCAGCAGACCCGAAGCCAGCCGGAGTCGCACCGCTTTGTGATACTGCGGGTTTTGGTAATTCAAGCCCGGTAGCTTTCTTAAAATTACGTGTACAGTGTTCACAATAACAAATACCATGTCCCTGCCAGCGATTAGAAAAAATGGCATCAGGTTTATACCGTTGCATGATTTCCTCATTTACTTTCGTCATGAAGTTGAAATTGTAGGGCCCCAGGGCGCAGGTAACCCAAAGCTCCGGGTTGGCCCAGTGACGGCGCTTTTTTCCATTTGCCGCAACGGCTATGTAATCCGGGTGAGCATTATACATGTCCTGCCTTGTAGCATGTGGATCGGTACGAAGAATAATGGTCATGTTCATCCTGCGGCATTCTTTTACCAAATAACCTAAAGGATCCGAATCCCCCAGCCAGGCACTTCTATGATGCAGTGGAATTTCCGTTGGATAAAACGCCACGATACCACCTGCACTTAACAGCACCCCATCGGCATGTATCTTTCTAAAATAGTCGAGCCAGAAATCCGGATCATAGCGGCCGGGATCATTTTCTACAAAAGCCAATTGGGCCCAGCGCATTGACCTATCAAACCATGGTTCTTCAAGGCCGGAAATGGCATCGGCAATAGTGCTTTTTCCGATTACTGCAAGCCCCCCGCTAATGAAGCCTGTATTTTTTATGAAGTTTCTTCTGTCCATTCCCTTTTTTATTAATGTTAGTTCCTGCATTTTGTGGGATTACAGGTAGATAGTTTTATCACCCGGACCTTTTTCAGGGATACAGGAACCGTCATGAAGTTTTGCGTGGCTAAGCCTTACGTATGCACCAAATCTAACCACCTTTGCCCTTCGAAGGCCCGCTCAATTCTTCTTATCAAACATTGTTATCTCTTAGGTCTGCCCGTGCCAATCCCTGATATCCCGCTACGTCACCTTTTTCGAACGTAAAAGTATGCGATGTTCAGGATCGGACAGGTAGGATTGTAAAAAGTCAATTTCCCAAGTAGGTTAAAAAATCATTGCCAAAACCAAAATTAAATTTCTGATTAGTCGTTCACAATAAAACTCTTTTTGTTTCCAGGACAGGCGAGCCTGAAATTAGCTATTATTCTATGCCTTTGTCTTGAAACTCCCGTATGAAAATTTCCCAAACGGTATTGGGTATGACACATGCGTCAAAACCGGAAAGGGAGATATTGTCAGAAAAAGACAATACTTTCTAGCGTAACTGGCAAGCTTTTGATTGAAAAAGGAAGGAATGGTTTAGATATTGTCAGCTATTGAAATTTGCCAGATTTAAAGGTATGACTTGATAAAATATGTCATAAAACTTTTCTAAAAAAGCGAACCGATAAATTGTCTGAGAGGGAAGTTTGTATTGTCTGGCCCGGAATGGCCATTAATTGCCTTGAAAAACCTGTACTTATTATTGCCACGCCCGTTTTTTGAAAATTTCTGCAATTATTTTCGCGCAGTTAAGAAACTAAAAATAAGTTGAAAACCCAAACTGTACTGTTCCTACCCGTGATGGCGGATTGCCTAATAAATCTTTTTGAAAACTGTACCGGTAGTTGAACCTGAAAACAGCTTGTGGTGTTGGTCTCCAGCTAATGGCCGGGGCTATTGAAAGAATATCATCTGTTATCTTTCCTCCTGTTGCTTTGAACCTGCCTTTGTTCCAGTCTACGTGTTCAAATCTGAAGGCTACATTGAATATTGATTTATCAAAACCTAAAAATGGCTTCTTATAAACAGGTTGAACTATATCTATAAATCCTCCATGTTGCCTTCTGCCAAATTGCTCTGTGTAAGTATCAGGAATATCAACTCTCACGACTGCATATTCCGCATTTATGAATGTTTTCAACCGGGGGATTGTCGTATTGAAATCTATTGCATACACATTTACTCTTCGTTTTTTATCGAGCACTAAACCATCTTCACGGAACCTGTTGTAGACGCCTCCCATGTAGGACAAGCCTATTTCTCCAATTTTGCGGTTGCGCAATGCAAGCTTGCCTGTAAATAACATCGTACCATTAAAACTTTCCTCGAATCGTTCGGCATTCTCTTTAGTAGCAGGCAAAAAAGTTTTGTTCTCCGGGTTGTCTATTATGCTTTCATCAAAGCCGTTGGTCAAATAAGCTTCGTATGCATACACCCAATCGTTTTTGTATTTCTTGCCATATAAACCAAACCCTACATTACTAAAAGTAGCAGGCAACATTTGTGTTGCTGCAATGGGCCTGTCCACAAATTCCCATTTGGGCCCATCGTGATTTTGATTGAAGGCACCTATCGGGTTCATAATTATTCCGCCCCTGAAATTAAGCAATGGAGCTATTTCTAAATCAACTGATGCAAATTCTATGTTAATCTCTTTTCCTCCATCTTCAAATTCTATTTCGGTTAAGAACTTCAGACGCCTGTAGATTGTCGATGACACGAATAATGTCAATCTCCTGAATTGAAACTGGTGTCCCTCGGTGATTCCATTTTCTCCTACGTATTGGTAATTGCCTTCTACATATCCGCCTAATGAAACCGGAAGCTTGCCAGGGTGTATAAAGGGACGTTCATACACGGCATCCATATTAAGTTTAAGACTTCCGGTATCGTTGGAAGGTTTTCTTAATAGCTCGGGATCTATTTGTGCCGTGGAGGATATGAAAAATAAGGAGAGCAGTATCAGTATGTTGAGGTGCTTCATGATTGTTTTCTTAAATCGATAAATATCTCTTTGTCCTTCACTGTCACTGGAAACGACCGGAGATTCGTACTTGCAGGACCGTTGGTCACCTGTCCTTTGTTGTTATACTCACTTCCATGGGCAGGACATTGTAAAGTGTCTCCTGACGCCAGGAGTTCCGCACCCTGGTGAGCACACTTCATCCATAATGCTGAATATTGCTCTTCGCTAAATCTGTAAATACAAATCGGGTACTGAAGTGCATCGTTGCGGACTACCAGGAACGATCTGTGAGCCCTGTTGCCTTTATCTTTTATTACGAATTCTTCAGTACTTAGGGTAAGACCATCCTGTACAATTTTTCCTGTTGTATTTGTTAGTGTTGCACAACTACCCAGCCCCAGTGATAATGCAGATATTGATAAACATGTTGTGCAACTGTTTTTAATAAACTCCCTTCTCTTCATAATATTAGATGATTACAGTGACCTGAGAAATTTCAGTAGTTGCGCTCTTTCATTGTCATTTAATTGTTCAAAACTTTGTTTGCTCTGCTGTGCTTCGCCTCCATGCAGAGATATTGCCTGTTCAATGCTTCGTGCCCTGCCATCATGCATTAAAAAAATTTGTCCACCCTGTGAATTTTGGGATAACCCTAAACCCCATAATGCCGGTGTGCGCCATTCTGAAGTAAGAGCTGTACCTTCTGTATAACCATCGTTTAAACCCGGACCCATATCATGCAAAAGCATATCTGTGAAAGGGAAAAAGGTTTTGTTGGATAAGGCAGCTACCGGGAAGTCTCCTGTTGTGAATTCCGGGATATGGCACTTGCCACAATTTATGTTTATAAATAATTGTCTTCCTGCCTGTACCCCCGGATCGCCCTGGTTTCGCTGGATTGGCGCTCTTAGTGTTTGCAAATAAAAGACTACATCCTGTACAGTCTGGTTGCTCACTTCCGGATCCGCTTCCTGGCCATTATAGGTACTGAAGTGTTCATAGGTTGAGTTAATGCCCATGTCCTGGTTGTAGGCATTTACTGTTTGTTGTAACAGGTCGTAGACTGCTGATTTTTTACCAAAGCGGCCAATGTACCTGCCATTACGAATAATTGAGCCGGGGCGGATTAATGAATATTGAGGCACTGTAATCCAGTTAGGACGCCCGGAAATGCCATCTCCGTTAGTATCATTTTCATCAGCAAGAGAAAGCAGAGTAGCATCGGATACAGCTTCAAAAAAACCTAAGCCTGTGTTTGCAGGTGGAGTGAAACTGGAGAAGGTAGCGCCTGCAGGTATCTGTTCTGCCTCGAAGCCAATGATTGAGCGGTGCTGTAATTGCGGACCACCCCGGTGTAAAAACGTGTTGCCTGATGTATCACTTTGCCCAAACCTTGTTAAAGTTGAGAAGGGATGACCTTTGCCATCACCGGCATGACAGCTGCCACAGGAATTATTGACAAATAATGGCCCTAATCCTTTTGCCTGGTTAAATATATCGTCATTGAATGCTATGTCACCTCTTAGAAACCTCCTGTTTTGTTCGGAGGTTAAGCCTTGCACGGGTCCGTCCAAAATCGCATCATCGTCCGGAAGTTTAGGGAGGAGCTTGGAACAGGAAAAAATACCCGTAAAGAGAGATAGCAGGAATGCCATGACTATGAAGTGATTCTTTCTCATAGGGGCACAAATATAATTTAACTTTGATTAATCGAAAAATAAAGTTATACTAATCTAACATTATGATTTAGGTAATATTCATATTTTTGCGGGATGGCATCCATGCAATTGAGTCTTACCGAGGAAAATTATTTAAAAGCGATCTATACCCTGTCCGAAGGAAATCAGTCGTTCGACACATCTACCAATAAAATAGCCGAAAAAATTAATACCAAGCCCCCGACGGTTACCGATATGCTTCGCAAGCTGACCAAAAAGAAATTAGTGACCTATGAAAAGTATAAAAGGGTACAACTTACCAAAAGAGGAGTGCAGGTAGCTATTTTTATTATTCGTAAACACAGGCTTTGGGAAGTATTTTTGCATGACAAATTACAATTTTCCTGGGACGAAGTACATGAAATGGCAGAGCAGCTCGAGCATATTCATTCCGAAGAATTAATCATCCGCCTGGAGAAATACCTTGGATTTCCTAAATATGATCCCCATGGTGATCCTATCCCATCGGCCAACGGTGAATTAAGTCATATACAAAGAACTACCCTCTCTGAAGTTGAGGAAGGCAAAAGTTGCCAGGTAGTAGGTGTAAAAGAAAGTTCGACTCTCTTCCTCCAATATTTGCAGGAGGTAAACGTTGGCATCGGAACAAAAATAAAAGTGATCGAAAAAATTGCGTTCGACAGCACTTTAGTCATCAGCCTCAAAAAGAATCAGCATTTATATGTATCTAAAAAATTTTCTGATAACGTGCTTGTAAAAGCTTAACCTTCATCTGCGATCGGGTTTTTTATCTTTCACCCGTCGGCAACTTCCCTAACTTCCACATAACATATGTTATTCCGGCACCGGCTTTAACTTATTAACTTTTCCTGTCTTTATCAATACGCCCAACTACGCCAGGCAGGTTTTGAGTTCTGCAAAATCAAAGGCGCCTGCTACTTACAATTGGGCACATGTATCTCTTATACCAAACAAATGGTACAAAAGAAATGAATGTGGCTTTCCAGGAAATGCTTCCGGTTGCGTGTTACTCACCACTTTTCGCTTTTGGGTGCAATATGCGCCTGCATGCACATCCGGCAAAAATGCGAACTTTATTTGCAGATGTGCAATTAATCTTTTTACTTTGTATTTCAAAGCACTTTATATGGATACACCAGCACAAAGCCTCAATACCTTACAGGATATCAAAAAGATTATGGAGCGCAGCAGCCGCTTTATAAGTCTTAGCGGATGGAGTGGGATAGCGGCAGGCTTGTGTGCACTTACCGGCTCCGTTGCCGCGTGGTATCGCATTAAACTGTATGAAAGCAACGATTTGATTCCGGGTGCAGCCTGCCCGGGTTGCTTGAAAAATGACCTGGTCCTCATTGCTGCTCTTGTCTTTACAGGCGCTTTTGTGACAGCATTGTTATTTACTTATTTGAAAAGTAAAAAAGAAGGTGTTGCCATATGGGGAATTGCGGCCCGGCGTCTTTTGTGGAACACGCTATTGCCCATGGTCGCCGGGGCCTTTGTGCTATGGCGTATGCTGGAACTTGGCCAATATGACCTGGTCGCCCCGGCATCATTGATATTTTACGGCCTTGCACTGGTAAATGGCAGCAAATATACCATCGGGGAAGTGCGGTATCTTGGCTATGCTGAGATCTTAATTGGTATAATAAACCTTTGGCTATACCCCGCAGGCTTACTATGCTGGGCCATTGGATTCGGCGTTTTCCATATTATATACGGCCTGGCAATGTGGCGGAAATATGACAGGTTTAAACAGAATGATTAAAGAGGACAAACTGAGAGGATATGAATAACCCGATAGAACAATTGAATAAAGCTTTTGACAGTCGCATCAGGCTGGGAATCATGAGCGCACTAATAGTGAATTCTGCGATCAATTTTAACGACCTGAAAGAACTAATAAAGGTAACAGATGGTAACCTTGCCAGCCATCTTAAAACACTTGAGGACAACAGCTATATAAAGGTGCAAAAGGGTTTTATAGGAAGAAAAACCAATACAACATATTCTATCACCAAGGCGGGAATCAAGGCTTTTAGAATGCATTTGGATGCCCTTGAAAAAATGATTCTTTCCACAAAATAATTTTTTTTACCTATTCACTTTGTAATACAAAGTACTTTTAGGAAGATTAAAATAATTAACATGATAGCATTGGCGTTATGCACAGGGTTTCTTACCCTCATCTTGCACTCGCTTAGAGGCATACCGGATTATTTTCTTAGGACCTGCCATCACATTAAATAAAAATAAAACAATGGAAACAACCAACGCTGCACAGGGAGAGCTTAATTCTTCCAAAGCTGTACATTCAAATAAGATTCTATTTAAAGGAATTATTACAGGAGCGCTTATTCTTGTAATGCTTATACCCACTATTTTCATAAGCAATCTTGTGCACGAGCGCCAGGCGCGCCAGGCTGCGGTTGCCAATGAAGTAAGCGATAAATGGGCACAGGCTCAAACCCTTACCGGTCCTTACATTTACCTGCCTTATACAACAACTACAACCGATAAAGAGAATAAAGTTTCAGTGCAATCCAATCACCTTATTATATTGCCGGATAATATGGAGGTGAATGGACAGATCTTTCACGAGTTAAGATTGCGATCGATCTATAAAGTACTTCTATACAAAGCCGCATTAAATAATTCGGGGAATTTTCAATTTCAAATACCCGGTGAAATTGACAAATCGGCGGTCCAATGGCAGAACGCCAAAATATGCTATGGCCTCTCAGATTTTAAAGGAATCGAGGAACGCATTATTGTTAATTTTAAAGGAGCTAACTATGATTTATCACCCGGCTTACCGGTTAATGATATTAATGAAAAAGGACTTTCTGCGCCTGTTCCTTTATCCATGAATGATGAAGGCCAGAAAATGTCATTTAATAGCAAACTCAAAATTAAAGGCAGTGAGCAACTTCATTTTGTGCCGCTTAGTGGTGACAGCCGGTTCACCCTGCATTCAACATGGTCTGATCCTTCCTTTGACGGTAATAACCTGCCATCCGTAAGAACGGTCAATAATTCCGGCTTTACAGGCATGTGGGCTTTTAATAAGGCCAATCTTCCTTTCGGAACTGTTCTCAGGGATTTTAAGTATGAAGAGAAAAGCCTGGCATTTGGTGTTACAATGATACAGCCTGCTGATGGCTATGCAAAAACAAACCGGTGCATCAAGTATGCAATTCTTTTTATCGGGCTTACCTTCTCTTTATTTTTTATTATTGAGCTAATGCAGAAAAAAGCTGTGCATCCTATGCAATATATTCTTATCGGCCTGGCGCTTATTATATTTTATACATTGCTGTTATCGATAAGTGAATTTATCCCCTTTGATTTCGCTTATCTTATTGCATCCATAGCTACGATATTATTGATAAGTTCATACGCTTATGGTCATTTCAGAAGTTCTAAAACTGCCTGTGTTTTTGCCGGCGTGCTTATGCTGTTGTATGGATTTACATTTGTCTTAATAAGGCTTGAAGATACTGCTTTACTGATAGGAAGTATCGACTTGTTCATTATACTCGCAATGGCTATGTATTTCAGCAGAAAAATAAACTGGTACGGCCAGGAACCTGTATCTGTAGTTGTTTAAAAGTTTTCAAAGCCCGATCTCTAAAACAATAGTGCAAAGAGCGAAATCATTAACAAGTGCAAATAAGATATAAATCATCATTTTCATATTATCACCTGGTGAAGGCTTGAAAGAATTTGTTCAGGAACTTTTGCCGGATGAAAATTTTCCTTGTTTTTACGCATGCCTGCCCTATCTGGATAGGGTAAGACAATAGATTTTCAAAAATCTGTAACCTGGCAGCTGCTGGCGATAATTTGTTTTAAAAAAGAGGAGTTAGAGCAAATTATTTATTATATTTCGGTAACAATCTGTAATGCTATTGAAACAGGATATTAATCTTCACAGCATGGGCTATGCATAAAAATAGCATGAAAAAGCTTTAATAATAAATACTAAAACTCGGGAAATGCTTAATACCGAAATAAATACCGGGAAAAATTATATAATTGTTTTCTTTCTCTTTTCTTTCTTGTTTTGGAATTGCAAGAAAACTTCACGCGATGATCGGTCCGATGGTACCATACAACTGAGACTATCAACCGAAGGATTAGCCTATGCACAACTCGGTTTAGGTAAATATTTTATTTATAAAGACTCAGCAAATGGGCATTTAGATTCAGTAGTGGTAACCAAAAGCTCATTGGAAAATACCTTCTCACCCGCAGTTGTTGCTAATGGGCTAACTTATCCTGCGTACAATTCAGAAGTCTTTTCATTAACACTTACAAAATTTGACGCCGGAGTTCAAACGGTATGGGGGACAGATTTTAAAGGGCAGGTTGCTCCGTGTTGTCCATCTGTTTCAATGGATAATTTACCATTTGACATCCACGATACGAGTGGCCTTTTGTCTTTTCGTTACCCGGAATGCACATGTGGTCTTTCTAAGGCTATTTCAAGTATGACGGTCGATGGAAAAGTCTATGATAATGTTTACCAGGTAATTGGTGAGAATGGGATTAGCCCATCAAGTCCTGGTTTTGTTAAAGTAGTAACTTATTGGGCCAAAGGCGTCGGTATTATTAAGAGAACCCGAACAACGGGTTCAGCCATTCAAACCCAGTTTCTTTTCCGGCATAACTAATGTGGCAAAAACCCATCTGATCCCTGCAATAAGCATGATGATGTAATGTATATCAGGCAATTTCATTTCTGCATGTACGCTATTAGCAGTTTCCATTCTTTCGGAGTAACATCGTGACCGGTGCTATTCTACCAGGGCTTTTCTTTATAACGTCATAAGAGTGAGTTTGACTTCAGGAAACCTGGTGCACTGTTTTCACTTCAAATTTGCAGAACATTTGCAGAATGTTCAGGTAAGGCCTGGTGCCTGGCCATGTCTGTGCTACTGCAATAAAACCTTATGAATGCTACTGGCGGAAGATGTTATTATTTGTATAAGGTAAATGCCTCTTCTATGCTGTCTCATGTCAACCTGTATTACAGAAGCATTACCGCCTTTTATGCGTAGCTGGTCTATTACTATTCCTGAAGTATTACTGATATTTATTATTTTATCCTCATTTTTCATTGCTCCGGTAAGTTCAATATTTAGTAAACCTTTGCCAGGGTTGGGGTAATATTTTAAGCCACGATTCAGTTCATCAAATTGTACAAGTCTTGATGGCGTATAAACAAAATGCCCATCTATATCCACGTGCTTAAGCCTGTAATAGTTCAGCCCGACCAGCGGATCAGCATCGGTATAAGTATACAGGGTTGCTATGGAAGAGTTTACTTTGCCAATCAAGTGGTAGTGTAATGCATCCATGCTGCGTTCCACATCAAAATAAGCAGAGTTGATCTCCTGTGCGGTGTGCCAGGCTAGTGAAACAGAACCTGTTCCCTGTTTTCGTGCCGTAAAATAAATAAAGTCTACAGGTAACGTTCCCTGCGGGCGATAGGCAGATGACCAGCCATCTCCAATACCGCCGGTATATATATCATTACCGGGCTGAAGAAAATTAACGCTACTCCATCCATCGCTGTTACCTCCGGTAAAAATAGCATTACCTTCCTGTATAAACGAAGCAGAATACCATCCGTCACCGTCACCCCCTGTAAAGATTGCATTGTTCTGAGCTGCTGTTTTAAAAACACACATACCAAACAGCATTGTGAAAATAATATTTTTCATGTTTCCTGTTTAATATGAGTTATTGTGCTGTGCGCCCTAAACGGATAGTGATAGTGTTAAGATTGTTGTCATTAGGTTGTGTTGTAAAATATGCAGCAGATATCCTGTCAGAAGTTCTTGCCGCAGTTGCTGTACCATCGAAATCTGTGCCCCTTAATCCATAGGCCATGTTATCTGACCATGTAGTAATATCCGTATTACCGGAAGCATCGAGATATCCGTCACCATGCACAGCGGCATCAAATAAAAGGGCTTGTTCATTTGCAACGGAAACAACTACTTCCCGTAAATTATCGCCCATATTCATAACGCCGTAATAAGTGCTCCCGCTAAGTGTTCTGTCAGACCCCGTACTACGTGCAAAAATACCTACACGGGTTGGCACGAGCATCCCGGTGGAAAGCGCGTAATTGGCATTGGCATTTGCGGGATTGTTTACCGCTTCATTTGGCCCACCTCCATTAGTTACGCTAAATAAATTATTAATGACCGTATTTCCCCAGGGATATTCATTAGGAACAGCGGGTGTATTATAGCCGCGGCAGGCCTTTTCAAACTCAAGTTCAGTAATGGGCCGGAGGCCGCTCCAATCTGCAAGAGCTGCGGTTCTGCCAAAGCCCAGTTGCCCAATAGCACGTTCTGGCTGAGGTGCAAGGAGCTCAGGGTGCGTGCCCGTAAATATTATGGGCGTCCGGTTCGTTGTAACTTTCCCTAATTCCAATTGGTTTAAAAAGTCGACATATTGCTGCTGGCTGCATTCATATTTCATTATCCAAAAAGCGTTCACACCCGTGGGATATGCGGCTGGGATGCTTACTGAAGCAGGAATAAAGCCGCTTGCATTCAGATTGCCCGTGGCGTTTCCAAAATTGATAGTTCCGTTTGTGACCAGGAAAGGGTCAATTGAAGGACCGTCTTTGAAAGCATTCGTTTCGCTTCCGCCACTGCCCGCCAAAAAGCTACCTGCCGGAATATATACCATTTCCAATGCGAACACTTTTATTTCAACCGTTTCATTATCCAGCAGGCCATCTGCAGCATAATTCCACTCAACCTGGTTGGCAACATAATTTACATTACCTATACCAACCGCGCTGCGGTAAATAAAAACACCTTTGCCATCTGCAGGAACTGTGATCGTGCTACCTGTAGCGGCTGAAAAGCCTGTACTGTTGATGGTACAATGCCTCCAGTCGGTGGTATTATTCTTCCGGTATTTTACAAATATCCAGGCTCCATCATAATTATTTTCATTAGTGTTTGTCCTCCAACTGTTTTCCCAGCTTACATCAAAATTTATTTTTGTGGTGTGCGCGCCCGTGTTTTGGCCGGTAATTGCCGCATTGCTTACCAAAATATTATTGGCATAGATCTTCCCTGAAAATAATAAAACAATAAGCAGGAGCAGGTAGTTAAATTTCATTTCGACTTATTTTAATGTTAATAAAGCAATTATCTTTTATTTCCACAGCGAATAATTGCCAATATAATGTCCTTTTGTTTAAAGTCATAAGAAAGTCACCTGAAGTTATTTTTCCGGCAGAAAATGCCTCTTGAACTTAGTGATTCAGATGGGTAAAATGGACCGTCACTGTAAAATCATAAATACAATTATGCATTCCCTGCAGGCAAATAGATGAAGAAGTCTGACCGTATCATATCAAAATGCCGGCGCGTCCACTGCTTTTGAACGTCTTGACTACAACATCCTGTGATTGCGGATTCAGGGCTTGGCTTTTAATAATCATTTTGATAAATATCCCATCCTCTAAAACATAAACAGGTCTCAGATAATCTAACAAGGTGGCCTGTTCCTGGTCTTTGGAAAATCAAAACACAGACAACAATTTTGGCAAAATGTTTGTTAATCTATTTTGTGACATCAGTTCAACGATTACGTCCTTAGTCCAGTATCTTTTTAGAATTTTACTGTTTTAGTTTCCTTTTTTTGAATAAGAATATTGTTTAAAATCATTTTTAATTTTTTAAAATTTTTAGAAATGTCAAAAAAGATTTTAAAGCCATTATCAAAAGATATGGAAGAGCAGCTTATGGAACTTCATGAACGGGAACTTTTATTTATCGAGCCCACCCCGGGATATTTGAGCAGGGCAGGTACCTCTTTATTTAAGCGCGGCCTAGTTGACCTTAAACAATACACGATAAGAAATAAAAGGTTTTATGCATTCCGCATTACACCATTGGGAATTTTTTATCTCAACGAAATGTAAATTTGTATGAGATATTTTGGGCGGATGTATTAAATCAAATGTGGCACATGTCTTGATCGTTTAAATTTATTATATGCGTCTTTATTACATGCGTCGCTAATGAAAAAAATCCTGATTATCGACAATGACCCTGATACCATGAGGCTTTTGAAAAGCTTGCTTGAGAAAAAGTCTTACGTTGTTATGGTCACTGAAAACAAACATGATATCCCGGTCCTGATAGAGCAATTTGATCCCGGTCTTGTAATCGTGGATGTAATGAAAAACGACGTGGTGGCAGAAATAAAATCCTATGAAGAATCCCGTAATGTCCCCGTTCTGTTAATGACAGGTTATACCCATACACTAAAAGACAGGCAACTGCCTGTGGATGATACTATTGAAAAACCATTTGAGCTGCCTTTACTGGAAAGAAAAATAGAAAGACTTATTCATGCCTTCCGGGCTTGAGTAACCTCGGCTAATACTTTTATTGTTGCGTATTCGCACGGCTATTATATTTTAAATACTTAAAAATATTTGAATATGACGAAGTACCAACACGCAAGGTTGAAATTAATCCTCATTATTGTTTTTTCCGGTATTATCATTATAGGAGTTCCGGTAGGGATAGGAATTTTATGTATGCCGGTGGTTGGTAAAGTTTTTGGATACCTTATCGCGGCAGGATTATCTATAATTTTTGCGGCGGTTATGTTTAATAATACCGGGGCGAGAAACACTTATGAAAGGTACAAAAACCAAAACTTGCATTCCCAGACTGATGATTTAAAAGTAAGCGGGCAATAGAAGTCTTAAATTAAACTACTGCCCGGCCAAAGCAACCTGTTAAACGTCGTTTAGCGAAAGCACCCATTTACCCGGTCTTAGGACTTCACTGATGTCGTGAACATGATATGCCGGATGCTAAAATACATTGAAAAATGTAACTCCAGCGTCAACGCTTACGCAACCTGGTTATGAACACTGAGACCAATAAGACAAGAAGAACAATTGCACCAATGTAACCAACTTTCTTTATATTTTTTTTCAGCCACGATTCATTTGGCAATACCCTATTCCGCTGCATATTATTCCGCGGACCTTCATAAATTAACTTTAATCCCCAATCAACCTTGTCCGGAAAATCCGGTATCCTGATAATACCGATGTTACTTGAGAATAATTTTCCATCTTCCACATCTGTCCAGGTGCCATTGCGCGGGTTAAACCATTGAGCGCGGTAAACGCCATTCAAACGGGCACCGCGTATATCAGCACGCGGGCAACCCATTTCAAAATAGGCAAGAAATATATTTTTGTCGGGAGTACGCGCGCAATACGCCCACCCTTCGTAACTAAGGATGTCGGGGCTTTTATTGGGCGATACAAGGTCAGGCAGCGGGACGAGTTCCTGGTAGCGTTCTCCGATCGAGAAAGCAAAGGTTTTTAAAAATTGCATTTCCGCACCTGACCGCCACAAAAATGCATCCCACATATGTATTGGTGCGGCCGGTTCAATATCACCACCCCAGATCCCTTCTGCGCCATACACATGGCCAGCCAGTGCACCGGATAGAAAACAACCATACATACCCGAGCGGACAAAAGCATTATCGCGATCGGTGCCGCCTTCTGCACCCCGGGTATAATTTACTGCTCCTTCTCCCCGTGCGTCTTTGTATCCTGCGTAATAAGGTTCCCCGTTAAGAGCTGGTCCCGGGTTCTTTAGATTGTAAATTTCAGTGAGGTACCAATAGTTATTATGCTCCCTTTTATTGCCGATCTGGTGTAGCATGATCCAGGAGTCTTCACCCCAGTTTTCAAGTGTGGAGGGATTTGCATTAGCGGAAAGTAAATTCCCAAATGGAGGCGGGCCATATTCTTTTTCCATATCACGAATGGCAATAACATAATCATCCGGGCTTACGGTTAGATCAATGATATCAAGGTGAACCGGCCCCAATATCGTATTATATGCCTGGTAACGCGAAAATATATATTGCATGAAACGGGAGTATGACCGGGGCCAGCCATAATATTTATACCAAAGCAAACTTGCATCCCGTCTTGAAGCTTCTATAAACGGGACGAATCCGTTGGCATTGAGGTAAGCGATCTTCCTGTCAAGATATTTGAAATATTCCGGGTTGATCCGGTCCATATCGGGAAAAAAATTTTCATACCCGGGTACTTTCCCGGGAAAGAAAAAAGGCTTACCTCCTTCATTATCCATGTTCTTCGCACTACCTGTACCAAACTCCAGCCATGCAGATCTCACGGTTGTCCTTGCCGAATCATACATCCTCAGGAGCCAGGAACTATCATCGGTCTTCCAGTTAGGATAAGCAGCGATCACATTAACCCAATTATATCCCTGCGCCTTACGATACCTAACATAGTCCTTGAATCCTGCATTTGGGCCAATCGGCCTTTCAACATCATCATCATACCATTTAAACCTGTTAGACCCAAGGGAGAACCAGGTTTCACCAATGGCAAAATAAGGTGTGCTGTCTGCATAAATTAATGCATGCCTGTTAGCCGAAGTCCGGATAAAGCCCCGCCGCAGAGGGTTCTCATTTTTTTCATTTTCACTCCAGTCGACTGCAGTGAAGGAGCCGGTCTTACCGGTCAATCCCCCATCGCCGGAGCTCGACCCGCTTTTCCAGCTCCAGTCTCCCGCATGGGTAGCTACCAATCTTAAACGGAAAATATTACCACCATCCCAAAACCCATACACTCTTTTATTAAAATCGGGTCCGGACAGATCCACCCACACCGTCACATCCGTATAGGCGTTCTTATAAGCATTCCTGGCAGTAAAAGTAAGCTCCTGCATTTCCCATACGTGTATTTCAGGTGCAGCATCCGCCACTAAATGGAAGGCGGTAAAAACCATAGCAAAAATCAACCGTTTCAATAATTTCATTGTGATTTTCTGTAGAGTGGAAAAAAAGGGATTGAGTATAGCTGGTTTGATCATTTACAATCAGGAGCGTGCAATGTTTTTAGTAATAAAAAGGCCGTCATCTGCGGGCAATAAACTTCAGCAGTCATTTCAGCAGGAAATTGGTTGTTATTATTAAATATACGGTTGATTTTAATAACTAAATAGCTATTCTCAATTTTAATACCTGTCTGTAATAATTATTACATTACGGAAATGAAAAAGCACTGTATATCCTGCTTAGCTGCTGCACATTTACTGCATTCCCCGAATCGACGAAAACGGAATTGTACGATCTCATAAAAAAACTGCTATCTGACAGCACGGGTTATGAAAATGCCGGAGACTGGGCAGTCGGTGAGCCCAAAAAATTTCCCGTTATATGGAAAGCTGACAGATTAGAAATGAGTGACGATACCAGTATCAATTTTTACAGGCCGGGCAACACAAACATTGACCTGAACGGCCGGAGTTTTGAACATGCAGGACAGCCGGTTAAATGGACCATTATGCTTAAAGGGCCACGCAGCGGGTATGCCTCGTTCAGCATCATAAGTTCGCCCTTTGCTAACATGCAAACTAAATACAATATCGATAGTTTGTTTGGAAAGAAACCATTTACAGCAAAACTGCTCAAAAGCTGTGACGAAAAAGCATTTGCAGGCTATTATTATTATGAGTTAAAGCTCGGTAAAAAAGACATTGTGCTGTCAAACCTAAGCTGGATATCTCTTAACGGAAACACAGCCATTCGAGTAGAATGCTTTAACGACTGGAGCAAACATGCTGTAAAGCTTGACTGCGCTGATTAATATTGGCGGGCATCTCCCCACTTGTGACAGTTCACGGATATGGCTGCAAAATACCAGTGAAAAGGGTTGCCATAATATCCCGGAGTATATACTACGAAAGTTTACGCTGGCCTCATAGTTAATGTACGCTCCCTGACCGTAAAAACATTGGCTGATAATAGAGTGCTTATGCTCTTGTACAGCTATGTAAGTCGGAGTATCTTTGTACCAGAAGTTGATTGATGTTCAACAAACATTGATCACATTATCCAAATTCCATTGAAAAGAGCCATTTCCCAATCCAGGAAAAACCAATAATAATCCGATATCAGTCAACTTCTTTTTTTCCAATATCTGTTGAAAGTAACCTATCCAATTAGAAAAACCTGCCATACAAACGTATGGATCCATTTATCCGGGTGAAAGATCCAAACCAAAGAAGTGAAAATTAATTTATGAGAGGTAAAACTCTTAGCTCCTGCACTTACCCCGCAGGAGCTTTTGTTTTTGCCTTTATTATGAGCCAACTTTCTCCCCTGTTAAAAATGTCACTATGGAGTAACAACTTTTACAACCCGGTAAATTTCAGAGCCTCTCCTGTTAATTTCAATAGAATCTATTTTAGTTAATCCCTCATTTGGGAACTCAGTTTTAGGATCCCAATTTGGCACTAAGGCATCTTTCATTGTTTTAAACAGATCGTAAGAGACAGTATTAAACTTAATATTTTCTCCTGAAGGCGATAATACCACAGCGTTACCCCATGCTACCTGTGAAACTTTCTTGTCGTCCATTGCCTTTTTAATAAACGGAGACCAATATTTGTTCTCAAGTGCTATAAGGCTATCAGGAAAGTTGGTATTGTGATAAATCATAATTACGTAATTGAAGTCATTCTTCGGAATCGCATTTGCAGCCTGTGCCCAGCCCCGGGATTGGAGATAAAATTCACTGGTGGTTGTACTTAAAGAATTGGTTTCCATTTTTGCCATTGGAACACCCGTAATTTTTTCTACAGAACTAAAAACGTCGCCTGCTTTATCAATGTTCGGAAATGTGTTAATGAATAAAAAGTTTGGGGAATCACCCAAATTATAACCGCCTACTTTTTGAAACAGCCCCCAAAAGGTCATGGAATTATTCTTTGCTGCTTTCTCTGCAACCTTGCTCCAGTAAGTTGTTTCCCGTCTTATAAACTCATCAATATTTTTATCGGGCACGTGCCGGAATTGGTAGACCGTAATAGTGTCGTTTTGTGCCGATGATTTTAGCGGTAAGCCAAAAAGGAAGCTGCATAAGAGAATAATGCCTGCCATTTTTGAAATGTAAATTTTTTTTGTGCGCATAATGTAGATTTTTGAAAAGTTAGAAATAGGCTGGTGTTCGTAGGAAAGAAGGGAAAGCCGACATAAGGTAACCAAATAATAACAAAGATCCCTTTTTATATTTCCAGGCAGTTTTCTCAATATTCGTAGAAAAGAATACGGTTACAAGAAAATTAAATATAAAATCTCAAAATCATCAAAATCACCAAATTTCCAAATCGCCAAATCATCATCATTGCAGATACCTTTATTTGCTCAAACTCCCGGATTACCAGGAATTATTAAACGGGGTATTTCTGTTTGTTTGCGGTATAGATGGATATCCCCTCCCGTTCTTTAGACTAAAATCAAACAAAGTGCAATAGCTTTAGCTCTTATAAAATTGTAAAATGAAAATATTGTTTCTCCGTGATGCAGATGCCTTGCAATTGAATAAAAAGGAGCGTATTCTCTACTTTTTGTTAACCATTTTTTTCTTTTCCCTTTATATGCCTGGAATAACCTGGCTCTACAACTGTTGCATGTGGTTGTTTTTTGTGTACAGTTTTTTTTTCAATTCAATTTCTGAGAAGTGGGGGCTGTTAAAAAAAAGGAAAGAAATAATCATTATTGTATTCTTCTTTCTGCTTAATTGTCTAAGCGCCCTGCTATCACAAAACCAGGCGGAAGGTATTTCCTGGGTTGGTATTCGTATTAGTTTGTTTGTTATTCCAATCGCCTTAGGAACACTGTATATCAGCGATATTTTGAAACAAAGATTAATATTCGCCTTCGGAGTGGCAACTACCTGCGCCGCTGTGTTCAGCCTGTTGTGGGGGATATGGCGGGCAGTTCAGCATCATGACGTGTCTTTGCTCTACAATGATAACCTGAGCGGCATACTTAACCAGCAATCGATCTACTTTGCCATGCTGGTGAACCTGGCCATCTTTAGCTTTATATACCTCATGATAAAAAATTCCCCGCTCATCAATAAAAATTCCCTCGTCCTGGTATTACTTCTTTTATTTATTGTCCACTTTTTATTAGCGAGCCGTATTGCTTTCATTATTCTATACAGCTCAATTTTCATTTTTTCAATTTTGCACATCATCCTGAAAAAAAAGATACTGGAGGGTGTTACGCTGGTAATGGGTTTGCTATTATGTAGTTTTTTAATGGTAAAATTTTTTCCAAAAACATTGAACCGGTTTAAAGAACTTACTTATACAAAATTTGACTACCGGAGCTCTGCAAAAGAAAGCCATTTTAACGTAGAGGTGACGGCAGATCAGTGGAACGGCGCAAACCTCAGGATTGCTGTCTGGCAATGTGCATGGGCGGTAATCAAAAATAATATGGCATTTGGCACAGGCCTCGGCGATAAGAGGGATATGCTAAAAAAGCAGTATGCACAAAAAGGATTTGTATTCGGCATACAGACCAACAGGAATACCCATAACAACTACCTGGATGTGTGGATGAGCTTAGGCCTTGCAGGGCTGATCATTTTTCTTTTGGGTTTCATTGCTTTACCACTGTTGAATTGCCTCAAAACCAGGGATTGGTATGGGCTCATTATTATTATGTGCTTTACACTCTCATTATTTACGGAAACTTATATGGACCGGACAATGGGAAATACTGTACTGGCATTTTTCATTTCATTCATAACAGCCTATAAAAAACCAGGGTGATTTTAAATTATTGATTGTCCCGTATGTACAGTTCTACGGCTTTTTCTGTATCCCCAAAATAAACCAGTACGCCATGTTCCATGTATGCCGTGCGGCTGCAATATCTTTTTATAACTTCGAGGCTATGGCTAACCAATATGACTGTTTTGCCTTCTATCCAGGAGGATTCAAAGACTTTAATCGCTTTTTCCTGGAATTTCATATCTCCCACGGCAAATATTTCATCAAGGAACATAATGCTTGCCCCGGCATTCACGGCTATCGAAAACCCCAAACGCGCTACCATGCCGGATGAGAAGTACTTAATTTTTGTGTCAATAAATCCATCCAGCTCGGCAAAACTGACTATTTTGTCAAATATCGCGTCAACATCTTTAATTTTCATGCCAAGTACAGATGCCGACACATAAATATTCTCCCGTGCGGTAAGTTCATGGCTCATCCCTACTCCAAGGTTCATTAACAAGGTAGTGCCATTAATATCCACAAAGCCCGTGTCGGTAGGGTAAACGCCAGCAAGCAACCGGATAAGTGTTGATTTACCGCTTCCGTTACGGCCTATTAAGCCCACGCATTCCCCTTTCCTGATCTCAAAATTCATCATTTTAATGGCTTCAACATGTTTCTTTTTGGGAGGGTTAAAAAGATTGAAAAGCCGGTGTTTTACTGTATTATGACTGTCTTCACTGATATGAAAAGTCTTGCTGATGTTTCTGGCTTTGATGGCAATTATGTCTTCCATATTACAGTTTTTCTGCGGCTTTTGCGCCTAGTTTGTTTAATAGTAACAGCCCCACAAATAGAAGAAATATGGCATAGCCAAAATCGAAGAACAGTAAATCAAAGTCGGGCATCTTTGCTTCCATCATCACCCTTCTTGCATTAATAATAATGCCCGCCAGCGGATTGCCATATTCAAATGCAGGCAATGCTTCTTTAAAAGTGGTCAGGTTGTAAAAAATGGGCGACAGGAAAAAAAGGAATGAGGTAAATACCATCCATACCTGGTTGATATCCTTTGCTATAATATATATATTCGACAAAATCAGGGAGCAACCCAATGATAAAATAAATAGGTTGATGAATAACACAACAATCCAGAAGTTCTGTATAGATATCCCAACGGTTTGAGCCTCAAAAAAATGGTAAAATAAAAAAAACATGATAAGATTAAAAAGAAATCCAATGCTGTTTGAAAAAAGTGTTGAAATATAGATCTCAAGCTTATTCATGTTACTGTATTCGTACAGGTATTTCTTTGTATTTAATATCTGGATAGTTCCGTTGGTGGATTCGAGGAAGAAATTCCATATAACAAGCCCGATAAAAAGATAGGACGCAAAGGCCGGAACATTACTTTTAAGAATTAGTTTAAACGCGACATAATAGATGCACATATCCAGAATGGGCTTTAGTAAAGCCCAGAACAGCCCTAATTTATTTTCATAATAGCGCAGCTTGAATTCAATTTTGGCCAACAGCCACAATCTCTCATATTTGTTGGACCTGGTAGTCCAGTCCTTTAAAATACTGCCGATGATCATAGATTGGGTATAAATTTTTTAAAAGTTAAAACAATTCTTTTAATACGTTCGTTCCTTTTAATGAAGCTCTTAAGCTTGAAGAACAATACGCTTTCATGCCTGGCTCTTGTTGAAATACGTGTTTCAAACGTAGGGTTATCGTACAGGTATCCCGGTCCGTTTGCATTGAGCAGGTTTATGATCTGAGTTGCAAACTTAGAGTAATAAAGCGTGTGTTTTTCAGTAATATATTTGTTTGAGTACAATAACTTTACATTAGAAATTTTCCTGAACATCGATCCTGTGCGCACCCTGTAGAAAAAAAGCACTTCCGGTAAAATAACGCCGTTAAAGCCGTGTCGAAGCATACTTATTACACTCTCGTAATCTTCCATTCCGTAATCTACCTTCTTATCGTTCAAACCGCCTGATAAAAAAGCCGTTTTTTTATAAACAAGCCCGCTGCTATTGACGGGGTTGTGAACCAGTGCATAAGGTGGCTGGGGTGTAAAAGTTGGCCACGTATCGTTGCTATTCTCAAAATATTTAACCCATGACCCTGCAAACGACACATTAGTGTTTTGCCTGAGTGCATGAATCGCTTTCTCGTAATACAAGGGCGCAACTTTGTCATCCGCATCTAAAAATGCCAAAAATTCACCTTTTGCTATTCCTGCACCGTAATTTCTTGTCGCGGCGAGTCCCTCGTTTGACCTGTTTATTATAGTAATGTTGTCTGATGTGCTGAATGCCCGTAGTTTTTCAATACTTGCAGCATCGGTACTTCCATCATTAATAATGAGCAACTCTATTTTATTATAGGATGAGTCAATTACTGAACGGACACATTCTTCAATATAATTTCCCATATTATAAAAGGGCACCACTACAGACAGGAGATTTTGTGTGCATAAGGTTTCGGCCAGCGGGCCGGCCTTTTCCTGGTGCAGGAACGGAAAATAATTATTTGAGACAGCATTTTCTTTTATTTGCTCCAGGAATTGAATCTTCTTACCCCGAATTGTTTCAAAAGCATAATGTTTTTTTACTGCCTGACAGGCATTAGCTCCTATACGTTGCATTTCATCGTCTTCAAGAGAGAGTATTTTATCCAGTTGGGTGCGAAAAGTGGAAGGCTCATTGTGATCAAACAAAAAACCGGTAACGCCTTCTTCGATCATTTCAGACTGACCACCCTGCCTGGACGCAAGGACAATTTTGCCAAGACTCATAGCTTCCATAACTACGTAAGGCATATTATCAACAATGCTGGGAACGATTATTACGTGGGCATCCCCGAGATATTGTTTTATCGCCGTTGGTTTTATTTTGCCATGCAACTGCAATAACTCTTGGGTTAAGTAAGCGGCATATTTCTCCTTAACCAACTGTCCCATCGTTCTCATTTCAGGATGAAATACAATATCCGTACCGCCAATAATGTGTAAAGCATGCTGAAACCCGTTATCCCATAATTTTCTGAAGTTTTCCAGCAATTCAAAACTTCCCTTTTGAGGTGAGAGTTTGCCGTAATAAACAATTTTGTTACGTTCAAATGCCGTGCTCAGCCGGCCCTCTCCTTCAAAAGGATTGGCAATTACGCCGGGTTGTTTACCTGGGAGAGACATGTGTTTTTTTATCTCGTCCACCATAAAGCTGGTTGGAGAAATGAGTGCATCTGCCGCTGCAATTGCTTGCTTTTCCATTTCGCCGGTCCAGAAATCAGGAAACCGGCTAACAGGCACCCTGTTATAAAGCAAATAAACAAAAACAGGGGAATGCAATGTTACAATAACGGGTACACCAGATAAAAATTCATATCCTGTGTGCTTAAACTGGGTAATATAATAGGCTATACCCAAGTAATCCTGTGCTTCAATAAAATCAGGTTTGCCTTCATCTCCGATCAATTTCCTTACCATTCCTGCAAAGGCATAACTCAGTCGCGCGGCATATCCAAGGAAGGTATGTAAACCGTCGCGGTTAGCGTTAAACCTTACTACCCTTATCCGTTCTGCCTCATCTGTTATAGCAAAATCCCTGGTAACTTCATCTTGCGTGATCACGGTTACACTATGGCCAGCCTGCGCAAGCATTTTCGCGGTAAAATAACAGTAGGTGCTAATCCCCCCGCCATAGAAAGGCGGATATTCCGTTGTAAGTAGCCAGAACTTCAATCCTTATATTTTTTTACGCTGTCACTAAAGAGGGAGCGGAAAGTGCGTTTGCCCACCAGGACTTTTACAATATGGCCAAATCGCTTGTACCAGAGCGGAAGGCTCTCGTATTCATTGCGGTACCAATCCAATACTTCGTAATACTCCTTTTGCTGAACTTTTTTACTCAGCAATAAAAAATTCTTGTATAGCAAAACACGTTTTTTCCAAAGCTTTTCTTCTTCTTCAAACACTTCCTTTTCAATATAATATTTATAAAAATCATCATACGTAAGTGATATTAAATTACTTTCGGTAGCGGTGATTGTATTGACGATTTCTTCAAACAAATCTAAACGGGTTATCACTTCCTCGAAACCAATAATAATTAGGCGTGGAACCTGGTTCTCATTTGAAAATAAGTGATTTATATGAGTTTGTGGGTTTGAAGAGTACATAAGGAAAGTACAATCACCGCTATATTGCACACTATTCCTGGCCCTTTGATAATAAAAAGCAGGAATACTTACATTTTCATTGCCCTGGCTCTGAAAATAAGAAGCGATAAGATCTGTATTTACCGTATCGCCCGACTGGTCAAGAAAAACAGGTACGGTGGTCCCCTCTTTTTTTAAAGAAAGGTTAAGTGTTGATAATAGGTAAAGCTTAGGTAAAATGCCGGTAAGAATGTTACGATCTTTTACAAGTTCATAAGACAGGCTGAAGATACGATCGTTTTGCATCGCTCCTACTTTTGCAAAAAAGGCGGGCGTGAGGAGGGCCGGGTCATCCAGGAGAATATTTAGAGGAACACGCTCAGTTATGGCTGTCTTATTATTTCCGTACTGGTTTAACAGCAGGTTGGGGCTGATTGTAAAGTATGTTTGTAAAGGTATCTGCATCATATTCCTTTTATGGAAAGTCCCTTGCCTGTAATTATCCAACTTAAAACTCTTTCCCAGGAGTGCGTAACAGTTCCTGAAAAGTTATCGATAACATTTCCATCTTCAAGCGTTTTTCTAATATCCAAAGGATCAAATTGACTAAAAAAGCTTCTTAAAGGCAAAACCCTTGCCCAAAACATGGTACCCGCCACAAATTCGTAAGACGAAGGGTTAATGGTATATTTTTTTACCAGCTGATGAAGTATTTTACCATTTACCCCCGTAAAGTCATTGTTTTTAAAAGGTTCCGTGATGATATATTCTTTTGTGCCTATTATTCCACAGGATTCATTTTTTTCAAATGTTTCTATCGTGTTAAAAATGCCTTCAGCGGAAACGATCTTTAACAGATCTTTTTTCCAGGTGCCGCCCTTTAATGCCTGCAGGCTTTTTTTATCATGCAGGAATAACAGGTACCGGGCCTGTATGTCCAGTTCAAGAAAAAGCTTTAAAAGAGCAAGCTTGGCACCAATGTCTTTGCCTGTATTAGAGGTGGTAATTATGAAACAGCCCGGAAATGCATTTTTTAATGCTTTCGAAATAGCAATTTTTTCAGGCGTTTCTTTACAAATATTGAATAGAAAAACAGGATTATATATAACGAGGGGCTGCAATTCCTGACATACCGACTCACAGCTATCTTCATAAAAAATATGGTATAATACTGCTATATCAGGTTTTTTGATCACGAGGCAATTATAGTATGGCAGACGTTGATAAAATTATTAATAATCAACCTCCGTTTATCGTGGAGATGTATATTCTCTAGAATTTTCTTTCCACGCGGCTGTGTTCCCGGGGATTTTAAACTTTTCAAAACATTTCTTACGATATTGTTTTGCCGGATATTGAGTTTCACCTCTTCACATAGATAGCTCTTCCTTGATTGTTTTTAAAGTATCTAACCTGTTATGAAGAAAACCTGAGCCTTTTTTCCCCAATGTAATATAAAATTCACATCCCTCGGTTGGGAAGAAACATACCTCTTTGAGCGAAATAAATCCCAGGTCATTTAAATCCTGTATCATCAAGCGGAAGGAGGTGGGAGTAAAAGACCAGGCATGGGAATCAAGATATTCCCTATCTTTTATGACTCTCTGCATTGAGTTATAAGCATCTGTGTAATTGTAGGTGAGGGAAAATTCTTCCTTAAACCCGTGAGCCCACGCCACGTGTTCTCCTCGTTTTGTTAAGTAAAGCAGGAATTCTGCAACTGTGCCTGCTGTTTGTATGGTATTTTTATTCAAATAGGCATCAATCACCTTGGAGATGCCCGTAATGGGACGAAAGTAGTCAAAATGATATCTTATATCCGGAACGACGAGGGATATTATCCCATCTTTTCTTAATACTTCCTCACATTGATTTAAAAAGGATATCAAATCAGGTGTGTGCTCGATCAGATGAGATGCAATGACCCAGTTATAATAATTAGTTTTCCCGGTAAGTGCCGCGTATGATTGCCCGCTCCAGACAAAGTCAACTTCTTCTATGTTATCCACATTTCCCTTATGTGCAGTATATAGCTGAATCAATTGTTCCTTATTCATATGGTCAATAATATGAACATTAAATCCGTCCCTTTTTGGTGCCAATGGTGCATGGCTTGGCCCAATCTCAAGTCCGATCTTTGTTTTGTCAATCCTGCTAAGTACTTTTTCTTCTCTTGTCATCCTGTTAAATTAAATAGATTTTTGTTGCCGTTGCTCGGGGACCAGGCTACGCACTAACGGCGAAAATCACAGTGCCGACTGCGGAAAACTAAACCAGCTAAATACTTTTCTCTCATTATATTAATGGTCAAATCTACAATTCTATCTTTACCGTTACCCGGTGGAGGCATCTACACTTATTTTATTATTATCTCATTTCTTTAATATGTTTTGAGTTTAAAAATTTGGTAGTAAACAGCCGCTATTTTATTACAGTCTTGAACAGGGATGGAAAAGGGCAAAGATAGATTGAAAGATAGTAGATCGTACCTCAATATTGAAAGGATATTTATCCGGGATTGGGATTTGATCTCTACAAGGATTGTTCTGCCTTGATCGTTTTCAAAGCATCCAACCTGTTTTGTAGAAAACCAGTGCCTTTCTTCCCTAATGTGATGTAAAACTCACTTCCTGCAGTTGGAAAAAAGGTCATCTCTTTGAGGGAAATAAATCCCAGGTCATTCAGGTCCTGTATCATCAAACGGAATGAAGTTGGTGTAAATGACCAGGAATGAAGATCAAGATACTCTTTTTGCTTTATTACTTTTTGCATTTGATCATACGAGTCCGCACTAGAATATAAGAGGGAAAATTCCTGCCGGTTTGCCTGGTCCCAGGCAATTTTGCCGCCGCGCACCGAACAATTGAGATGATATTCCGCAGCCGTTCCTGCAGTATGAATGACATTTTTTTGAAGGTATGCATCAATTACCTTTGATATGCCTGTAATCGGGCGAAAGTAATCAAAATGAAATCTTATGTCAGGAACTACCAAAGAAAGTACTCCATCTTCTTTGAGTATTTCTTCGCATTCTTTTAGGAAGGTAATTAAGTCAGGCGTATGTTCAATCAAATGGGATCCTATGGCCCAGTTGTAATAGTTAGACTTCCCGGTAAGCTGTGCATATGACTGACCACTCCAGACGAAATCTACTTCTTCAATATTCTCAAGATTGACATTATGCCCGGTGTATTTTTTGATCAACTCTTCCCTGTTCATATGATCAATAATGTGAACATTGAAACCATTTTTTTTGGGTGCCAGGGGCGCATGGCTTGGGCCGATTTCAATTCCGATCTTGCTTTTATCAATCTTAATAAGTACTTTTTCTTCCCTTGTCATGAGCTTTTTATTTAAATAAGGATCTAAAGGTCCTTTTGCCTTTAAAAACTTTAATAATCTGGCCAAATTTTTTGTACCACATCGGGAGAACCTCATATTCCTTCTTATACCACTCCAGCGTTTCATTAGCGCGGTTTTGCTCTGCAGCAATTTGGGTCTGAAGCTTACCTATGTATTCGTCATTCTGCTGCAAATGCAAAACCTGGGGTGGCAAATGTGCCGTCGGATCATTAATCTGTTGTACAAGACGATTAATTTCCCGTCTTAGGATTCCAATTTCTTCGATAAATCCGTACGATTGTTCCCTTATCAATTTTAGATAATAGGCACTGTTCTCGAGTTTAAATTTCAATATCTTATTTTCTGAGCCCAGCATAGTTCTCTCACTCTTTGCAAGCTTATACATTTGAACTAATTCTGCGTTGAGGGGATTAGTTAGTGCCACCCAGTTTTCAAATTTTTCAATCAATTTCGTCTTATGCCGAAAATTATCTTCATCTGCAACAGGCACAATCCATTTTTTTTGGAAGCTTGTGGGAAAAGTAAACTTTTTGGTGAAGGTTTCAAAACTCTCCTCCGTATTACTGTCATTTAAATACTCATTTAATTCACGGGGAATTGATGAAATCTTTTTTTCCCGGCCCAGGCTGGCTGGTTGTCCGGTTTGCAATACTTCAAAAAGGATGTCATTAATTCCCTGCTTTTTCAGTTCGTTATGAAATTCATTCGCCAGTAAATCAATCCCTTTATTTTTTTCATCCGCTTCATCAATAAAAAAAATATAATTTCCATCCACGCGCATATAATTTGGCAGAAAAAGCAATCTCACAAGGTTTTTGATCACCTCTTCCTTAATAAACATATTACTATACTGTGTGAGTTCAGAAGGAATATAAAAACAAAACCTGTTCTCTGAACTAAGTAATGTTTGAAATACCCCGGGCTTTTTACCAATTATTTCGTCGTTGACAGGGATAATAAATTCATTCATTTGCCCATTCGTAGTATTAAGAACGCCGGCATCAAAATTTTTTAATAAGTAAGTGTAATCAAACAGCATAATATTCAATTTTAAATTCCCTTTATTGTGAACCCTTCGCTGGCTGCAATCCAGGAGAACATTCTTTCCCACGTATGAGCAAGTCTTTCCTGGCGGATATCGATAACATTTCCTGCCTCCAGGTTTTCCCTCATAAGTATCGGGTGATTATTTCCAAAAAACTTTTCAATTATTACAGCTCTCATCCAGTATATGGAGCCACCTAAAAAATCATAATTTTCAATTGACATTCCGAATTGCTTAAGTAACTTCTTTGATAATTGATTGTTGTTATAGAATGTATCAGTAGCAATATCATATTCATTCACAATATGATCCTTTGACCCAACTATACCGGTTTTAGGATCTTTGAATAAGTCTATTATCAGTTTCTGATTATTGCGGTCGATTATTTTGAAGAGATTATTTTTCCATGACTCGCCTTCAATTGCGTGTGGGCTTTTCTTATCATGCAGGAACACAACGTAAGCACATTTAATTTCGAATAAGAGAAACAAATCAATCAGGGCCATCTTTCCGCCAATGTCTTTACCAATATTTGAAGTGACAAGGAAATAGGCATTTTTGAATGATTCTTTTATATCTGCAATTATGTCCTCCTTTACAAGGCAGGCCTCGCTGATACTGAAAAGAAAATAGTTTTTCCCATTATCAAAATTCTTCAGCTTATTTCTAATTTCATCCCAGGAATCCTCATAATAAATATGCGTCATGAAAGTCACCAGGGGCTCTTCTGTAAACCTTAACTCTGACGGGTCATAATAGGTATTGATGAGTTGTAATAGCTTAGGCGCCTGTACAGTGCTTGTGAAATTGTCCCTTACTTTTTTTTGTATTTGCAGTTTATCAATTTCCAATTGAGGCCGGTTATTATAATAGCTAAATACTTTCGTTGCCAAAGCAGTGATATCCAAATAACGAACAGGATAACCAATACCCGATTTTTCATATTCTGATGAGTCGGCCGGGTCCTGGAAATAAATCACCGGTTTTCCTGCAAGACCACTCTCCAGGGTGACCAATGGGAAAGAATCTTCCCGGGAACACATTAGGAAAACATCAAAAACGGCAAAGAACGGACGTGTATCTTTCTTTTTTTCCACCACGTGAACACGTTTCACGAGGTCCGCCCGTTCCAGGTCAAATTGGATCGATTCATATAGCTGCCCCGTGACCTCCCCGCCCAACCATACTATGTGAATGTTGTTTTCTTCCCGGCATAAATTAGCAGCAATCACGGGCAGCAGGTCTGCAGATTTTTTCCACTCGAATTTCCCACACATTCCAACTACAAAGGCCTCAGGTGGAATATTTAAATCGGATTTAATTTTTTGGCGTTCTATTTCGGATTTTCCGGTCTCACAGGGAGCGACAAATTTATGTACAGCTGCACCTTTTTTTTATCTATGCCCAAAGTATTTTACCATGTTTTGCCACACGGCATCTCCGCTGGCAATGAATTTAGAAACGTTGTCTTGTACCCATTGTAAATTATTATCAACAGAAAGAATGTTCTTTAACGTTGAAAGATCTTCGTGAACAAAAATAACCTGGGGAATATCTAAACGTGAAAGGAATTTTTGCAGGCTGAGATTTTCCATGGTATTTGAGAAAATAAGAGCAACATCATCTATCAACCGCTCTTTTAGATTTATTTTCCCTTTTTCCGTAAGGTCATACAAATTGGTAACTACTCCAAGTTTGGCAAAATCTGCAGCTAATTCGGTTTTCCCTTCCTTACAAATAATTATTTCAACGTCAATATCTGTCTCCTTTTTTAACCAGTGTAAAAAGTTGACCAATACTTTCTGCGCCCCGCCAATTTCTGCATTATCAGAGAGGAACAGTATCTTCCGTTTTCGCAAAACGATATCATGGTTGGCGGCCTTTATTATTGTATAGTAATTATTTATAAATTCTTCAATGTAACGTATAGGATACTCCGAGCTCTCTTCAATTGTTCTCTTCCAGGTGCCTACGTTTATATATAAGTTAACAGTAAAATAAGTTTTACTGATGTACATTTTAATAATCAATTCTCTTTTAAGAAAGGGAAATTCATGTTTTTGTATCAGTGCCTTCCAAAATACAAGGGTTGGGTTGATGACTTTATGACCATGAACTGCATTTTTTGTCAAAGATTCAATACTTGCATAAACTCCCAGCCTTAAGTTAGTCCTGGTTAAAAGACTCGACAACCCTATTTCATACTTATATATTACTTCGTTTTTAGTAGCCGATAAGTCCACATCCTTCCAAAATCCGGAGAAGACGTCATTATTTATGGCAGCTCTGTTGAAATATAGAAAATAGCTTTGAAGATGATATCCAATCTCATAACTGTCAGTCATTCCCCATACATCATACTTGTTTTTCATCGACGAGATAATTTTGCCAATGTTGAAGAAGGGTCCAAAAACACTATCATTTGCAAGTAAAACGGAGTTCAGGCCCTTTCCCCAGTTTAGCATGGAAAGACCTGCTTTCCATGATCCAAAATCAGGGCATCTATTTTCTCTTTCCATAATCAGCACCGTAAATTGTGAAAGGCGACTGATACATGCATCCTGCAACGGGCTGGTGCTTATAAAAACTATAGAAAGCCCTGCCCTTTGTAACTCACTCAAATAATAATAAACGTATTCTTCAACCTTTCCTGAAAAACTAAAGGAGGAAAACAGGCAAACATCAGAAAGAGTTGCCAGCTCATTCCTGTATTTTACTACCAGGCTCTTATTGTCTCCATACAAGAGAAAATCCTGCCCGGGGTTTAGTTTTTGATCCATGTGTTTCAATTTTTTGATAGACCTCTAATCTTTTTTTAGAACTGTTGACATCGATTTGAAGGTATATGTGTTAAAAAGTGGTTGGAACGTAAGATGGTCTGAAAGTAATTTAATTTTATTAAAGACCCGCGATGTTGTATCGTTTGCATCACTCTATATCGCTATTCAGGATTTTTCTTTGGTGCAGCACTTAAAGCACGCTGCCGAGTGGTTTACCGGGTCATACCGGGCATTCCCGATACCATTTTAACACCCGGATGGCATATTCCGCAAATTCCTGGCATTTTGCAGGTTCTCTACTATGAGGCAGACAACCAATACAAACCCTCGCAGGTGAATCATGAAATTAAAAGCAAAAAATGGATCGGCACTGACAAATCTATATTTATTGACCGGTAGAAATAACGTTTCCCTGACCGCTTTTAAATTGATATCGTTTGTTATTAATTTTTCCGTTTCTACTGTTAGTTAAGATGGTAGCCGGCCCGCCTGCACTGTCATCTGCCGCTATATTATTAGAAATATACATATCCTTTGGTATGTCAGGGTTTAATTTTTTTTTTAGGCGGGACCTGAACTTTTCTTTTAGCACCCCTATAATACTCCTGTTCTCATAGGTGTCTTTATACCAGCGGAGAACCTGGTCCTGCTTTTGAATCAGGGTGTTTAATTCTTCAATTGTACTTTTCTGATCTGATAGCTCTTTGATCATCTTATTGAGTGATGAATTGGCTACAGTTAATTTCTCCGAGAGTTCAGTTACTGATGCCTGGTATTTTATTTTATCGGAATCAGCCGATTGACTGGTTTCCTGTAATTTTTTATTGCTTTCCGCAAGTTCACCGCAGGTCTCCTGCATTTGGGTGTTTTTTTCAGCCAGGTCCTTGTTGCTTTCCAGGAGTCGATCATTATTTGCTAGCAGTTCCTTATTATTTTCCCCGAGTTGGTTATAATTCTCCAGCAACTGGTTATAATTTGATTGAAGTACAACCTGATTTTCAGTTACCTGGGAAAGGGTTTTTGCCTGCATTCCGAACTTTTCTCTTTCGTGCTTTAACAGCATAGAAGCATCAAATTTATTCTTAAAGGCACTTCCCCGGTCTGAAAAAAGATTTCTCAAAAAGATATAATACTCACCGGCTTTATTTGTATTTAATAAAGCGCTTATTTCCTCACTGGCAACCTCGCCCATTGCAAGAATGCCCAGGCCATGTCCGAAATCAAACTGGAAATGCCTGTATTTTTGTTTTAATTCTTCCCAAAATCTGAACACGGCAAAATTCCTGTCCCGTACGTTAATATCATGAAAAAGAACAATGGCATTCGGCGTTAGTTTTGGTAGCCATGTCTCAAAATCATGCCTTACAGACTCATAAGTATGCATACCATCTATGTGAAGGAGGTCAATTGACCCGTCTATAAAATAGTCCTTTGCTTCGTCGAAAGTGGACTTTATCAAAGTTGAAAACCTTGAATATTTTTGACCATTATGATCCATCACTTTACCGAAAACTTCTTCTTCATAAAATCCTGAATGTTCATCTCCTTTCCAGGTATCAACGCCAAAGCAAAGGGCATCGATGTTTAGTCTTTTAACAGCCTGGCAAAAAGAAAAATATGAGGTACCATTGTGAACTCCTAACTCTACCACCATTTTTGGCATTAGATTCTCAATTATCCAAAATGCAAAAGGAATATGTTCTATCCATGCAGAAGTATCCACATAATCAGGAGTCCAGAAAAAAGATTCTTTACCCGATAAATAATTGGTGACGGTTTTTTCGTTCATTTACTCAGACTTTTTATGACAAGGCTTCATATATTTCGCTGAAGTACCATGCTCCTCTTAAATCATACCATGTCAGACCTGGGATAAACAGGTTATATATAACTATGATATACGTTAATTTTTTACCGGGAAAATGACAGGTGAAAGCTTTTTAAAAATCTAAGGATGTTTAAACATCCCTATTCCTGAAAAACCGCCCGTTGTTCAGGCTTTTTTCTTTAATAGCTTTTCTCTTATCGTTCCCAGCAGGCTTCTCATTTCATATGTCTTCTTATACCACTCAATATCATTCTGCAGTTTATTGATTTCACCCAATAATTTATTGATCAACTGCCGGTTACCCTCCAGCAAAAGCTGAACCTTTTCCAATTCCTCTTTCAAGGATTTGATCTCGGTATTTTTTTCGTTTGTTTCTTTTCTTAAACTACATATATCGGTTTCCAGGTATTGTTTTATCCGGAACAGGCTATCCCTTATCTCACTATCGAGGCTATCTTTTACTTCCCTGTTTTGAATCAGCATATCGTTTTCACCTTGTTCCAAGCGCTATTTGGTTTATGCGGGTAATAGATTCGTTGCGAATGAGAACAGCTCTCTGGTAGAGCTCTTTATAACTTTGATAAGTGTTGAACAGGTTAAATGAAGTCTTACAATGAGAAACCGAATGTTCTCCCATTACACTGAGCATACTTGAATTATTGTAAAATTGAAGAATTTTAATAATAGCCTCATTCTTACTCTTAAAGACATCCCCGTTCAATCCTTTAACCACAAGATCCCTATTGCCGATACAGTCAGTAAGTAACACCGGCTTTTTCAAGGCTAACGCCTCTAAAACTGCAAAAGGCAGGCCTTCAAAATTAGCCGTGGAGAGGTAAATGTCGGCTTTAACAACAATATCATTGACCTGCTCCTTGGTTAACCAGCCCGTAATCTGGATATTTTTTGCGGTCAGTAAATGCCTGTCACTTCCGTCACCCACCCATACAAATTCAAACTGGCTAAATTCTTCAAAGTAAGAAGCAATCTTATTAAATAACACCGGGTTCTTCTGGTGCACTATACGGCCGCTCGTAACTATTCGAAATATTGCATCCTTTTGCTGCCTGGCCGGCATGGAAATAGCTTTTTCGTGGGGGATACCATTATTGATAGTGACTACATTCATACCTGCTGATTCATATGCCTTTTGTTCAGAGGGTGAACAACAAACGACCTGCCCGCCGAAAGCACAAGCCAGTTTTTCCAGTTTTTTGTACAGATAATTAGCTGCAGGATTCGTACCAACCATAAAGGGCGCACCGTTCGGGGTGTAAACCACCACATCCTGTATCCCCAGGATCCTGCCAACAAGCCTTCCAATAAATCCTCCCTTTGAGCTGTGAAGGTGCACAATATCTAATGACTTGTTTTTTTTCAGGCGCTTTAATATGGAAAAGAGTTCTATAGAAGCAATGATATCCTTTTGAAGGCGCAGGCTTCTTTGAGCAGATCTCCATCGGAGAAACTTTACATTTGTATAAGCAAATTGCTTCTTCACCTCTGAAAAAGGCATTTCCTGCTCTCTTTCTCCATGTACAATTATGTGAAAATCATCCGGCAGACTTACTACCAGTGATTTTAGAAAAGTTACCGTGCCTCCTGCGAAAGGTTCTACAACATGCACAATTTTCATAAAGAATAGGAGTTTTTGATTATTCACAAATAAATGATACTAACCCCGCAGGGTAAAATTTATCATTTTATTTACACTTTATATAGATTCTTTTTGGTGATAAATACTAACTGGTAAGGGACTACCATCAATAGTCTTAGTTTAATAGCACCCATGAAAAAAAGGATTCTATTTTTGCTATAATGTGAAATTACCTTAAGCCGGCTTTTCAGTTGTATCGATCTGTTATGAATCGAAATCCCGCTGTGATTGATTTTGCAGGTAACCAAAAATTCATTTATTATAGCAGACCTTATTTTCGAAATCATTTCATAAAACAATCCGTAATCTTCTGCATATGGATATTGGTCGGGGTATTTAAATTGACTCATCCCGGACGAACGCCACATCACCGTAGGATGAATAAATACATTCCTGAAATTCATACTGCGCTTTATTTGGTCATGCTGTGTAGGAGTAATATACTTATAGGCCTCCCCGGAACCAGTATCTTTAAAATAACACCATGTTCCTATAAGATGTATGCCAGGATTGGATTCGAGAAAGGAGACCTGGGCGTAAAATCTATTGGGAGAACAAATATCGCCACAATCAAGCCTTGCAATAAAACGCACGGAAAAATTAGCATAAATGAATTCAAGCCCTTTATTAAGTGCATTGGTAATACCCAGGTTGAGCCCAAGCCGGATAATTTGAAAATTTATTCCTTCGGGTATAAGCTGGCGTATTTTTTCACCGCTAAGAGGCTCAGAGCTGCCATCATCTACTATCAGTACCATATACTTTTCAGTATTGTAAACGATACTGCTAATTGATTGAACCAGGCCATCCAAATCATCATAACATGGAATCAGGATGCAGAGGTCGGCAATTTTGCGATTAGGAATTATCATAATTATTAATACCAAACTATTAATACCAAACGCGAATATAAGTAATCACAATGTGATTTTTCGGTATGCTGGATAACTAGTTGGTCTAAAATTACCAGTTTCTGTCCAGATGATTCGGGCTTTTAAAGTTGATATTTTTTGACTGGAGGTGCTGATTGATAACCCAAAAGATTTTTTAAGCAGCTTTTTCCATATGTTATATCTTAGCAAACCAATAACTGGATTTTTTATTATTAACCAGTCAAGTTCGGATCAATCATTGTGGAGAAATATTGGTTTATACCTGGCCTTGAAATTCTTTTCAACAAGCACTGACAAGCTGTCCCGATCTTGTAAAATGTTATATAACACCTCCATAATCATCGTAACCTATTAAGTACTATAGAGATATGCATTCTTTATCTGTGGTAATAATAACTTTTAATGAAGAGCATAATATTGGGAGGTGTTTAGATTCTGTAAAAAGCATAGCCGATGAGATTATTGTTCTAGACTCTTTTTCTACTGATAATACTGTTGAAATTTCAAAAAACAAGGGAGCAATTGTTAAACAGCAAAAATTTCTGGGATATATTCAACAAAAAAATGCTGCCCTTAGCTTTGCATCAAATGATTATGTACTCTGCCTGGACGCGGATGAGGCCCTGGAAGAGAATTTAATTAACTCTATCCTTCATGCCAAAAGGACTTTTTCGGCAGATGCCTACTATTTTAATCGCTGCACCAATTATTGCGGGCGTTTTATAAGGAACGGATCATGGTATCCAAACAAAAAAATCCGTCTTTTTAATAAACGAGTCGCCAAATGGGGAGGAATCAATCCACACGACAGGATAGAACTGGACGGAAATGACAAGAATATTCAATATTTAAAGGGTGATATATTGCATTATTCTTATAATACAATAGAAGAGCATGTAACACGTAATAATCATTATAGTTCTATTTCTGCAGATGCTTTAAATTCTATGGGTGTGCGCAGTAATTGGATCAAAATATTATTCAACCCTTTCTGGGCTTTTGTGTACGGATATATAATAAGATTAGGTTTTGTAGATGGCTTTTATGGTTTTATCATCGCTGTAAATTCTGCTCATGCAACTTTTCAGAAATATGTTAAGCTTTACCATATGCAGCACAATTCTCTTTGATTTAGGTACGAGGTGGCAAATAATATTTAATGCACCACGATAAATTACTAGTATAGCCCGCAAATTAAAAACACGATAAACTAAATGAGCACTTTCAATACTGTTATTCCGCGTATTATCTTGTTCTTATTGTTCATATTTCTTTTTGAGCATAGTAATGCACAAACTCCCTGGAAGCATGGCAGGTTGAAAGTAAGTCCTGATGGTTATTACCTACAATATGAGGATGGCGAACCTTTCTTTTGGCTGGGCGATACGGGTTGGGAATTATTTAGCCGCCTGAGTTTGGAGGAAATAAAGCTATATATAGATAACAGGGCAGCCAAAGGTTTCAATGTAATACAGGCGGTTGTTTTATCTGAGCAGGATATAAACAGGCCGAACCAATATGGTGAAGTACCATTACAAAATTCTGATCCGGGAAAGCCCAACGACAAATACTTTTCTATAATTGACAGCACGCTGCTAATGGCCAGGGAGCGTAACATGTTTGTCGGGTTGCTTCCCACCTGGGGTGATAAAGTTACGCCGTTATGGGGCAAGGGGCCGGTAATATTTGACAGTGTAAGCGCCTATACATATGGTAAATGGATCGGGCAGCGCTACAGGGATTTGCCGAATATCATCTGGATACTGGGTGGTGACCGGCCAGCTAAGACTGACTCAGCTGACTATCGTCCGGTGTGGAGGGCTATGGCAAACGGCATAATTGACGCTACCAATCACGAATGTATTATCACTTATCACCCCGCCGGGGGAGCTAATTCAACATCGCAATGGCTGCATCACGAACCCTGGTTAGCTATTAATATGTTTCAGTCCAGCCATGGAAGTGGTCATGATGTGGCTTGTTGGGATCTTGTTAGGAGAGACAGAAGCTATACGCCGGCCAAACCCACTTTGGATGGTGAGCCAAATTACGAAGATCACCCGGTAAATCCGTGGCCGAAATGGAATGTTGATAATGGCTATTTCCGGGCCTACGATGTGCGGAAACAAACGTACCGGTCTGTTTTTGCAGGCGCCTGTGGTGTTACCTACGGGCATCATGCAGTATGGCAATTCATGAGCGCCCGGGAAGAAGTGATCAATTATGCCGACAGGGGATGGCTGAATGCTATAAATCGTCCCGGTGCATTCCAGGCAGGCTATTTACGCAGATTGATAGAATCGAGACCAATGCGACAACGCATTCCCGACTCTGCCATCATTGCAGAAGGCCAGGGGTTAAAAGGTCAGCACATGGAAGCCTTCAGGGGAGCAGACAATAGTTACGCGATGATCTATCTTCCTGTAGGAAAGAAAATTGGTGTAAATACTTCCTTTATGAGAGAAGACAGGATTATTGCCTGGTGGTTCAATCCTAAAGATGCATCAGTTCAAAGAATAGGCGAATTACCCCGGACGGCAGTGATGCAGTTTACACCGCCCGTTACCGGCTTTGAGAATGACTGGGTACTGGTTTTGGATGATGCCACTAAACAATTTAAAGAACCGGGTAAGTAATTGCGGGGAATGTTACCTCAACAAATAAAAACGACCCTGATTTCCTGGTGGGCCGGAAGAAGCACCGTTTATTAATCAGTACCGCGAATAAGACTACCTCCGGGATGTAACTTTTAGATTTTTTCAATTTTGGCAGCAGGGTAACGGTAATAAATACAATAGCCTAAACATAATTATTGGAGAAACTTATGTGAGGCTAGTGAGCAGGGAGGCCTCTTTAGTGTCATTCAGGCCGCTACAAATATTAACTGGTTTGCATTGTTGATATTGGTACTTTCATATTTGGATTGAAGTAAATTGGAACTATGAAACATGCTCTCTTAACCTTATGTATAAGCGCAATTAGTTGCTTAACTCATAATGTTTTTGCGCAGAAACAGCCAAAAGAAATCATCAGTACCAGGTCTTATAGTATTTACCCGGATAGTATTATACAGCAAAATAAATATGTTGCCAAAGTAATTTCGGAAAAAGAGATTACCAGTGATTACAAAAGTCCTGCAAACCTCTTTAAAAGTCCCCAGATAACATTTAAGTTTAGCATAAATGGAAAGGATAATGAAATGACCTCCGGCATGGACCATTCCTTTATTTGCATTGCCAAAGAAGGAACCTGCGAAACACCCATCATTAAGTTTGGCTCCCAGTTAAAAGATAGTGCTGGTCTTGCCGGTAATACTTACCTCGCACCGGCTACAAAACTCCGGATAAGGGTCGACATGGGAAATGTGTTTGGTGAATTTGAAAAACAGGGGTTTTATACTACGTTCAAAGGCGACAAGCTTTATAAAGAAGATTTTAAAGGCGTATATGTAGCTGGCAACACTACGCCGCTGATATGGGATTTTGATAACCTTGTAAACCACCGGCAGCTGCAATTAAAAGATGAGGATGGAGATCATATTTATGAAACCACCCTTCTCTTGAATGCTGAGGAAGATGAAAAGAAAACAGACTCTCACTGGCAGTTACTAAAAGATATTTCTGCTTTCCCGCAATACAAATCGGCCTATACTTTGTCTGATGCATTATACAACATGTCACTCGAGGAAATGACCAGGGCAGTAGAGCCGGACAGCACATTTCGTACAGGCAAAGAATGGTCTGGGGTGTGGACAAGGGATATCAGTTACAGCATAATTCTTTCCATGGCGTATTTACAGCCACGCGTTGCCATGAAAAGCCTCCTGCGCAAGGTAAACAAGAAAGGCCGTATCATACAGGATACCGGAACAGGGGGAGCTTACCCGTGTTCTACGGACCGGATGATATGGGCTGTTGCTGCCTGGGAAATTTATAAGGCAACAGGTGATAAAGACTGGTTACAGCAAGCTTACCTTATCATAAAGAATTCTATTGAAGACGACCTTAATGTAGCCTATGATAGCGTAACCGGCCTTGTAAAAGGCGAATCTTCTTTTCTTGACTGGCGTGAGCAAACTTATCCCAAATGGATGCAGCCTGCAGACATTTTTGAAAGTGAATGCCTGGGTACGAATGCCGTACACTACGAGGCCAACCACGTATTGGCTGAAATGGCTTTATTGATGAACGATAAAAAGACCAGTGACAAACATCATTCAATTGCTTCGCAAATAAAACATGGCATCAATAAATATTTATGGCTGCCGGAAAAGGGTTATTACGCACAATATCTTTATGGCAGGAATTACAAAATTGTTTCTCCCCGTGCAGAGGCTTTAGGTGAAGCGCTTTGCGTGTTATGGGATATTGCCGATAAAGCGAAGCAAAAGCAAATCCTGCAAAGAACACCGGTTACGGATTTTGGCATTACCTGTATCTATCCGCAAATACCGGGCATACCACCATATCATAATAATGCCGTATGGCCATTTGTACAAACATATTGGATGTGGGCGGCAGTAAAAGCCGGCAATGAAGAGGCTGTATTGAAAAGTGTCGGGGATATTTACAGACCCGCTGCCATGTTCCTAACCAACAAAGAAAATTTTGTAGCAGAAAACGGCGATTTCTCGGGTACGCAGATTAATTCCAGCAATATGTTATGGAGTCTTTCGGGTAACATCAGCCTTGTACATAAAGTACTGTTTGGGATTCGTTTTAGCGCGGACGGCCTGGCCTTTGAGCCATTTGTACCACGGGCTTTGACTGGCAAACGAAGCCTCACAAATTTTAAATACAGGAAGGCAATATTGAATATTGAGATGGAAGGGTATGGACACGGGATCTCTGCATTTACAATGGACGGGAAGTCATTATCAAAGGCCTCGGTACCCCCAACTTTAGAGGGATTACATACTATTCATATAAAGCTTGATAACAAAAGTTTTGATCGCAATACAATAAATACCAGGCCCGTTGGCTTTACTTTGCCTGCCCCTAATGCGACTCTTACAACTACCGGTATAACATGGCAGCCGGTTGCAGGTGCAGTGACATACAGTATTTTGAAAAACGGTAAGAAAATTACTGAAACAATGCAAAATTCTTTAAACCTAACAAAAGATTTACTCGCAGAATACCAGGTGATAGCTCTTGATAAAGACACGGTGCCATCTTTTGCCAGTGAACCGGTTCTTGTGATAGCAGAAAAAAACGTCAGTATGTTAGAGGCCGAGTCATTTTCATCAAAAGCAGACTATAATTATAAAGGATTTTCCGGAGTGGGTTTTACCGAACTCAGTACAACGATAAACCGTGTTCTTAAAATTCCTGTCAATATTCAAACTTCCGGCTGGTACAGTATCGATTTTCGTTATGCCAACGGGAATGGCCCCGTTAATACTGAAAACAAATGTGCCATAAGGACCCTCAAAGTTGATAATGTGCAAAAGGGCACGGTAGTATTTCCGCAAAGAGGCACAAATGAATGGAGTAACTGGGGTTTTAGCAACGCCGTTAAGGTATATCTTTCAACAGGCATACACAGTATCTCACTAACTTATGAAATCTTCAATGATAATATGAATGGTCTTATTAACCAGTCTATGGTTGATTATGTCAGGATATCCAGGGCTCAAAACTAAGTCGCGTTATACCGCTACACATGCGATATATCAAACCTACATGTTAAGCGTAGTTGCAGATGGCTGACAATGAAGAACTAACGTTCAGAAGTTTGCCAGTTGCCCACGGAAAAAATGAATAACTCCTTGTTGATTACCTGGTCACATTCCCGGGCCTTTCCTGTAGTAGAATTACTACGTTGCATTCGTTAAAATACTTAAATAGCAACAGCCGTTTTGCATATGTACTCATAAATATGTAAAAACCACAGGTATAAATACACCCACTTCTGCTCTTTTATACCTTTCAATCTTGCTATAATTTTGTCCTCAAGAATTAACATATTAAATCACATATGTTGATTATTTAAATCCTAATCTTATGAAAACACTGTTATTAATTATCCTTGTTTCGTTTGCCTTCACAACCACTACTAACGCAAACAACTATTATTTTTCCACAGTTTCAGGTGATGATTCCAGGACATCTGCACAGGCACAAAATTCATCTACTCCATGGAAGACGCTGAGTAAGTTAAACTCAATATTCAGTACCCTGCAGGCAGGTGATTCTATTTTATTCAAACGGGGAGAAACATTTTATGGCACCATCAATGTGAATAAGTCCGGTACAGTAAGCCGGCCTATTGTAATTGGCGCCTACGGAACCGGAAACAAGCCTGTTATTACAGGCATGCAAACTCTTACCAATTGGGTTAGCGTCGGTAATGGTAAATACGAAAGCACCAATACTGCCCTGGGACCCCAGGTAAATATGGTTACATTAAATGGTGTTGAGCAGGATATGGGGCGTTACCCCAACAGGAGTGCCGGCAACGGAGGCTACCTGAACTTTGAATCACACGTAAATAACAGTTCCATAACGGATAATCAATTATCATCTTCCAATGTTTGGACAGGTGCAGAGCTGGTTGTTCGTACTAACAGGTATATTATTGACAGGACTAAAATCACCAGTAATTCCGGAAATACAATATCCTACAGCCCGGCTCTAAGTTATATGCCTATAGACGGCTTTGGATATTTCATTCAAAATGATATCCGGACACTTGACCAATTAGGGGAGTGGTATTACAATCCTTCTACAAAGAAAATGACTATTTATTTTGGCTCAAATAATCCATCGGCCTACACAGTAAAAGCAAGTGCCGTGGGGCAGCTTGCCTATGTACATGATGTGGACAATATCACGCTTAGCAATATATCTTTTACAGGGGGAAATAATAACTCTGTTTACCTCTACTCTACCGTTAACACTGTAATAAAAGATTGTGATGTCAGTTTTTCGGGGATAGACGGCATCCAGGCCAACAATACCATAAACCTGAAAATTGAGAACTCCACTGTCGTAAACACTAATAATATTGGTATAAATTTAAGTAATTCAAAATATGGAATATTAAGGAATAACAAGGTTAAAAACACGGGCCTGATTTTAGGACTGGGGCAGAATACTGCAAACAAAACTGTGGGAATAAGGGAAACTGGCAGGTACAACCTTGTTGAATTTAACCAGGTAGACAGCACTGCATTTATTGCGATCCGCTTTGGCGGTGATTATGCGGTTATCAAGAACAACTTTGTCAATCATTTTACCTTAACAAAGGATGATGGTAGCGGAATATATACTTCCAATAATGGTGTCGGAAGAAAGATAATCGGGAACATTATCTTAAATGGGCATGGTGCTGCTGAAGGAACAAGCAGCCCGGTTGCCGGCTCAACATCCGGGATATATTTAGACGATGCAGCAAACCAGATCGAGGTAAATTCCAACACAATTGCCGATTGTAATAAAACAGGAATTTACGTTCATAATGCCCATGAAGTAACAGTGCTTAAAAATACAATGTTTAACAGTCCTACCCAGTTAACAATGGTGCATGATGGTGCATCACCTAACCACTCTTTAAGAAATAATGTCCTTAAAAATAATATCCTGTTTTCAAAAGACGCTTCTCAAACTGTTTTTAACCTGGGTACAATTAATAATGATGTAAGCCTGTCAGCAGGCACTATGGATAGCAATTATTATTGCAGGCCGCTGGATGACAATTTTGTGTTGAAAACGTATTTCACAAATGCAGCCGGAACAAGAATTTACCAGGATTTGGATCTGCCACTTTGGAAAAGTGTATATGGAAAAGACCAGCATTCAAAGAAAACGGCCACTTCTATCATACCACATAAAATAAAGGGATTAATAGGAACAAACAAATTTGCCAATGAATCATTTAATACAAACATTTCAGGCTTAAGTTTTGGTACAACTGGTACATCTGCTACCAAGGCCTGGGTAGATAATAAAATTGATGCAGGAACTTTCCAGGTTGTTATTTCTTCAGCCAAAGCAGGTTTAACTACAGCAACTATATCTATCGGGGCAGTTAGTACTTCAAAAAAATATGTTATTGGATTTACTGTAAAAAATTCCAAAGACACACTTATGTACGTTTATGCGCGCCAGCCGGGCTTACCTTATAAAGTACTTTCTAATGGTGGAGCCAAGACTATCCTGAGGATGACTCCTTCAAGAAAAGATTATGAGCTTGCTTTTACGCCAACTGTTAACGAATCGAATGCAATCGTATTTCTTGAAACTCCGTCACAAGATGCAACGTGGTGGCTTGATAATGTGAAAGTTTATGAAGCAAATGTTGCAGAAACCAATCCGGATGATTCAATAAGGTTCGAATATAACCCAACTCAGTTGGTTAAGACCGTTAACTTAGGGGGAAAGTACACAGATGTTAAAGGCACTGTTTATACAAATAGTATAAATCTTGAGCCTTACTCATCAGCTATCCTAATAAAAAATAATGGCGGGGTAGTTACACAGGCGCCGAATGTTGCTCCAACGGTAAGCATAACAACACCTGTAGCCAATACTACATATACCGCTCCTGCAGCCATTACAATAAATGCTACGGCAGATGATGCTGACGGATCTATAAGTAAGGTAGAATTCTATAATGGCAGCACTTTGCTTGGAACTGACAATACCAGTCCCTACTCTTTTACATGGAACAATGCTACCGAAGGAAATTTTACGATAACGGCAAAGGCCAGCGATAATGGCTCACTGGTGACAACCTCATCTCCTGTTACTCTTTCAGTTTTAATGGAAGAAGTAACTCCAACAGTAAGTATAACAACACCTGTTTCCAACGCGACCTTTGAAGCCCCGGCGGGGATTACGATAAATGCCCAGGCAAGCGTAGCAAAAGGATCAATAAGTAAGGTAAGCTTCTATAATGGCAATAAATTACTTGGGAATGATAATACAAGCCCGTATGCCTTTACCTGGAGTAATGTAGCATCAGGCACTTATGAAATAACTGCAAAGGCAACTGATAACCATTCACGGGTAGCTTCATCTTCTGTTGTTACCATTTCAGTGGTTAACCCCCATGTAGCTCCAACGGTAAGCATAACAACACCTGTATCCAATGCAACTTATACCACTCCTGCAGGCATCACGATAGATGCCACAGCAAGTGACGCTGACGGTTCAGTGAGTAAAGTGGAATTTTATATTGGTAACAAATTAATTGGCAGCGATAATAAGAGTCCATACACTTTTACCTGGAGCAATGCTACAGCCGGTACTTATTCAGTAACTGCAAAGGCAACCGACAACAGTTCACTGGCGACTACTTCAGCTGCTATTACAATTGTGGTGTCCAATCCCAATGTAGCTCCAACGGTAAGTATAACAACTCCGGTTTCTAACACAAGCTTTACGGCCCCTGAAAGCATTACAATAACTGCCAAAGCAAATGATGAAGACGGATCAGTAAGTAAAGTAGAATTTTATAATGGAAATATATTACTGGGCAGCGACAGCAAAAGTCCATACACTTTTACCTGGCAGAATGTTGCAGCAGGTAATTATGCTATAACTGCAAAGGCAACCGATAATAATTCATCGGTAACATCATCACCTGCTGTTACAGTTGTAGTGTTTAATCCTAATGTGGCGCCAACAGTAAGTATAACAAGCCCGGTATCTGATGCAGCCTTTACCGCTTCTGAAAGCATTACAATAACTGCCAAAGCGGGTGACGAAGACGGATCAGTAAGTAAAGTAGAATTTTATAATGGAAATACATTACTGGGCAGCGACAGCAAAAGCCCATACACTTTTACCTGGAAGAATGTTGCAGCAGGTAGTTATGCCATAACTGCAAAGGCAACCGATAATGGTTCACTGGTGACCTCTTCCTCTGCCATTACCATTGTGGTATCCAAGCCCAATGTAGCACCAACGGTAAGTATAACGAGTCCCGTTTCCACCACAGGCTTTACGGCTCCTGCTGGCATTACTATAACTGCTGACGCAAATGATGAAGACGGGTCAGTAAGTAAAGTAGAATTTTATAATGGCAACATCCTGTTGCATACAGAAGTTGCCGCGCCTTATACCTGGACATGGGAAAATATGGCTGCAGGTACCTATGTACTTACAGCGAAAGCAACCGATAATGGTTCACTGGTGACATCTTCCTCTGCCATTATCATCGTGGTATCCAAACCCAATGTAGCGCCAACAGTAAGTATAACAAGCCCCGTTTCCAACACAGGCTTTACGGCTCCCGCAGGCATTACTATAACTGCTAATGCAAATGATGAAGACGGGTCAGTAAGCAAAGTAGAATTTTATAATGGCAACACCCTGTTGCACACAGAGGTAGCTGCTCCTTATACCTGGACATGGGAAAACATACCCGCAGGGACCTATGTATTTAGAGTGAAAGCAACTGATAATGGTTCACTTGTGACATCTTCATCTGCTGTTACGGTTGTGGTATCCAAACCCAATGTAGCACCAACAGTAACTATAACAAGCCCCGTTTCTACCACAGGCTTCACGGCTCCTGCAGGCATTACCATAACTGCTGATGCAAATGATGAAGACGGCTCAGTAAATAAAGTAGAATTTTACAATGGCAATACCCTGGTCCATACAGAAGTTGCTGCTCCTTATACCTGGACATGGGAAAATATACCGGCTGGTACTTATGTACTTACTGCCAAGGCAACCGATAATGGTTCACTGGTGACATCTTCATCTGCCGTTGCCATTGTGGTATCTGAACCCAATGCAGCACCAGCGGTGAGTATAACAAGCCCTGTTTCTAACACGAGCTTTACCGCTCCTGCAGGCATCACTATTACTGCTGATGCAAATGATGAAGACGGGTCAATAAGTAAGGTAGAATTTTATAATGGTACTACTTTATTAACTACTGAAAAATATCGTCCTTACACTTATTCATGGCAGAATGCACCCGTGGGTAACTATGTAATTACCGCGGTGGCCACAGATAATAAGGGACTTTCCACTTCTACAGCTATTTCTGTAACCGTTGTTGAAAACTCTGCTCCTGTTATAAAAATTACAAGCCCGGGTGTGGATACAAGCTATACCTCATTTGCACGGGTTAACTTAAGTGCAACGGCGACAGATAAGGATGGCACAATAAGTAAAGTAGAATTTTTTAACGGGAACACTTTATTAGCAACAGAAAGGCTAGTTCCCTACACTTACTCCTGGAAAGATGTACCGGCCGGGAAGTACAGGATTATCGCTATTACTACTGACAATAGTGGTCTGACCAGCTCCGACACAGTTTCTGTAACAGTTACTCAAAATATCGCCCCAGGGGTTGGGATCATAAATCCAACAGTTAATACAACCTACACCTCATCTGCTGTAATTGATATGGAGGCCAGGGCAAGTGATACAGACGGTACGATAAGCAAAGTTGAGTTTTTTAGTGGTGGTGTTTTATTAAGAACAGAAAGGTTTGTTCCCTACACTTTCCGCTGGAAAAATGTACCAGCAGGCAAATATGTAATTACCGCTATCGCTACAGATAACAATGGCTTGTCAACTTCTGACAGCGTTTCTGTAACGGTTACCGAAAATATTGCTCCCGCTGTAAGTATTTCAGCAACAAAGGTCAATACAGGCCGTACTTCATCAGCAACAATAAAAATGAGTGCTTTGGCTAATGATACCGACGGCACAATAAATAAAGTAGAGTTTTTTATTGGCAGTGCTTTACTAGAAACTCAGAGGATCGCCCCTTACACATACACCTGGAAAAACGTACCAGCAGGTAATTATGTAATTACTGCCGTTGCTACTGATAATAACGGACTCACTACTTCTGACAGTGTTACTATAAATATTGAAGGCCAGCCACTGAATGCTAACAGGGGTGTTTTAACTCCATCGATGGGTGTTGCTGTGGCAGGAGCTGCGGCCACTACACCAGATATTTCGATCAATAAAATGCATCCTGGCTATAAAAGTTCTTTAGAAGCCTTAACTATGAAAGTAGGTCCTAACCCGGCAAGTTCAGTGATATCAATTTTCCCTTCCGGCGCACAAATGAACAAAGATTTGAAAATTTCAATTGTATCTGTATCGGGTAACGTAGTTACCAGTATCCAGGCTAAAGGCTCCGATAAGGCAGTGCAATTAAATATTGCGTCGCTTAATCCGGGAGTATATATTATTCAGGTTTCATCTGGGGAAGATGTAGTTTACAAACAGTTTGTAAAACAATAATATCTCCATAGGATGTATAGCATCTTAATACTTAATAAACCCAACTGCTTATCGTAGTTGGGTTTTTGTTTTGCCGGGAATTTGTTTTTGCACATTTAGCCAAATAACCAAGACTGCCGGGTTGGTGCATTTGCATGCTTTAATTAAAAATTATATATTTGAGGTCTTTATATTTGTTCAGCTAAAATTTACAGTTGTCTTTTAATTGCTGACTTATATTTATCTATTCTCCAGTAAATTATGTAACACCAATAGAATCAATATTCTGTCATTTCCTTACTTTTAATGACTTTATTGTGTACAAATTCTATTTTTTCCTTTTTAGGAAATCTTATAACAGCCCTATTTTTAAATTTTGGTCCATAATAATTTTCCTGGTCAATGCATATGCGCCCGTTACGGCGCAACAATGTTCCCCCATTAGTTCTTTGAGCTGTCCCCAGCTTGTAAAAACCTTGCCCGTAACCATAAATTTTAGCGGCACCGAGGGAGGTTTAGCAGATAAAAATGGCGTGGCAACGGGGTTTACTATGGTTGACAGGCCTTCCGTTCCTTTGGTTACTCCCACAAATCCCAATATCCCGGGTTATGAACCTTCAAAATTGTTGATTTCCGGCGGCAGGCTTTCTATCACCACTACTGCAGGGCTGAGTTTCCAGAATCCTGCGCAAAGTACATTAACTAACTCCCAGGTGAATGCCTTGGGTGTGGGTTTACGTGCCACCCAAAAATTTATCATACAAACCACCCTCCTTCAGCCAAGCGCCGGCACAGGAAAATATGAGCAGGCAGGATTGTGGTTCGGGCTTGATGAAGATAACTATGTGAAGTTTGATGTAGTATCTGCAGGAAGTGGTACAAGCCAGCTCGAGATGATAAAAGAGGTGGGCGCGGCTTCCACCAGCGCAGATGCAATAAGGACCGCTGCCCTGACATTAAGTAGCAGTACCGTACAATTGAAATTAGTAGTGGATCCAACCGCCCACACGATACAGGGATCTTATAGTATAAATGCTGCGGCATTTGTAAATGTGGGTACATTAACGATTCCCGCTGCATTTACTAATGGGAAATTGCTAAGTGACGGGGTAACCAACAATATTTCTTTCGCCGGAATTTTTGCATCAAACAGGAGGTCGTCCACACCCCTGGTATTTAATTTTGAAGATTTTAAAATAACTGCTTTTGCCAGCACAGGTGCGATTGCCCTAAGCCCGGCTAAGATATATGATAACGATGTTTCAGGCGGAGCCGCCGGTATAAGCCGTGTTGTAACTATCACCAATACAGGCTCAGGCAATCTTTCGGTATCGGCTATTGCCCTTAACGGCACTAATGCCAGCCAGTTTGTCCTGGGTGGATTACCTGTATTTCCTAAAGTTGTTACCCAGGGAGGCTCCTTTACTTTCACAGTAGCCTTCAATCCATCTTCTACCGGGTTAAAGACCGCAGGAATATCTGTTACCAGTGATGATGTAAGTACTCCAACTGCTTCGATAGCCTTGAGAGGCCTGGGAACTGCCGGCCTGGGAGGCACCAGTGAACCTTCGTTACAGGCAATCCTGGACTTAACGGAAATACCCGTAAATATTGGAGATGATAACAGTTCCACCACGGTTATCAACAGCAGCACAACTCTGCAAAAAGCACCTCTTTTAGGTGAAGAGATCAGTATCCAGAAATTTCAAAAGGCTGGTGCAGGGAATGTTACCATTGAACCGCTGGCTGTTTTCGGGCTTACAAACAACGATCCTGTTTTGGGCCTGGGATGGTATAAATCGGGAGATGCAGCTTCAAAATCAGAGTTATTCACTGTTTCCAATAACCCGCTATCCAATGGTCAGACCGTCAATGTAAACGTTTCGGGGTCACTTTCATTTGATCCTGCTAATGTTTCCTTTGGGTTTTATTCCCGCTGGCCTTTCTTTAGCAACCGTAATATTTACAGTGAGGATAACCTGAATACATTTTCCGGAAATATTCCCCATCATGTAAGAGTATATGCTTATAAAAATGCCAGTGGCGTGGTGCCAAATGCCTACGTGGTTGCTTTTGAAGAAAACACTTCCGGGTTTGAATACCAGGATGTGATCTTCATTGTGAAAAATGTTAAGCCGGCCACACAAAGCAATGCACTTTTATTTGTAGAAAACCTCGACAGGTTCCCTTCCAATGATGTACTGGTATTTTCAAGAATCCAAACTCCCTGGAGCAGGGATAATATTACCTACAACGCTAACCATGATTCAGTGATATTGAGAATTCATAATAAAGGAATTAATCCCCTTATTATAAATAACCTGATCTTATCCAATACCACAACATGGGTGATCGAAAAACTGAATGGTGTAGCGTACAGTCCTTCGGCGCTGCCGTTAACAATAGGTTCAGGGTTTTCTGCAGATGTAAAACTTAAGTTTATTGCTGTAAACCAGGGTACCCGGATAGCGATTTTACGTGAAACGCTCACTATCGTTTCCAATGATGATGTATCCCCGGCAAAGATCGTGTCGTTAAATGGGCTATGGCAAAAGCTGGGAGAAGGAACCAATGAGCCTTATGCACAGGAAATGATCGACGTTTTCGGCTTTAAAACTCTAACCGGTTTTACCCACACTGATCCTGACCTGGGAAGTCCCCTCAAACCTAAAGGAGATGAAATAGTTCCCTCCTACTTTGTACGTGCGGATAATTCCAGGCCGGTATCCGTCAGGCAAATGGCTGCCTACCATGGCTGCTGCTACTATACAGAAGCCATCAGGTGGTATCCTAAGGGAACAACTACGTTAACGGTCGTCTCTGCACACGTTGCTGTTGACGGGCAATCTGTCCTTCCACGCAGAAGCCTGCCAAATACCCCAACGGAAGGCACATTTAACCCAACCGGAGCCTTCGGATTCCGTGTTGGCGATGCGGACTACACAGATGCAACAAAGAACCCGGGTGGAAAAACAGGTTGCCGTGTCTGGAAGGCCAGGGACGCTAACGGCAACATTATCCCAAACTCCTATATTATTGCCAATGATTATTTAGGCACAACTGCTACAAATTATGACTATAATGATAATATGTATTTTGTGAGCAATTTAAAGCCTGAGACAGGGGCGGCATTTTTTTCAATATTGGGCAGTAGCCCTTCAGCCCTGGATTTTGGGGAGAAAGTTTTACAGAGCAATACTTCCCTCCAGCTGAATTTATCAAGCCTCGGGCAAAATTATGCTGATGGTTCAAAAGATCCAACCATAACAATTTCTTCTGTAGTCATAACCGGAGAGAATAAATCAGAATTTACTGCAGGTATGCCTGTGGCAACTACCCTCAACCCGCAGCAAAGCACTACCCTTACCGTAAATTTCAAGCCGGTATCAGAAGGATTAAAGATTGCGGACCTGTTGATTTATTATAATAATTCCAAATCTCCTTATCGTGTGCCACTATATGGAATTGGGAAACTTTCGACTACTACAGTAACGGCAAACTTCCGTATCAATAGCGGGTCTGCAAGTGCACTAACACTCAATGGCAAAACGTGGAGTCCAGACAATCAATACGCTTTTGGTAACCTGGAACCCTTTACAAACGGCAACGTGACACAGATGGCCGGAACCGATGAGGATGCGCTCTACCTGAGAGAACAATCTTCCAATGGAGATAAAAAAACCTTCCGGTATGAAATTCCCATAGCGAATGGCAATTATTCGGTTAGATTACACTTCGCTGAAATTTACTGGGGAACTCCGCCCCCGGGCAGCCTAAGTGGCGGTGCAGGATCAAGGGTAATGAGCGTAAACCTGGAAAACCAGCTACGGCTGGCAAACTTTGATATTTTCGGTGAAGTAGGCGTCGCCACTGCGGTGGTAAAAAACTTCCCAGTAACTGTGACGGACGGCAAATTAAATATTGATTTCTCAGCCACGGTAAACAGGCCATCGGTATGTGCTGTGGAGGTGTATAGCTTTAGCTCCTCCGCGCCAAGGCCGGTCCTTGGGGAAGTCGCTGCTCCCAATGCAGGTTTCGGAATGCCGAAAATATTTCCAAACCCGTTACACAACAGGTTTACAATAGCCTTCCCTGGTACTTATAAAGGAGCCTGTACTGTCCGGATTGCCGATATATTAGGGCGGACTTATGAAATTGGCAAAACTTTATTAAAGGCAGGAAGTTCAGAGATGGATATAGATATTTCAAAATTATCTTTAAAGCCGGGAGTCTATTTTATCAGGATAATTCCTGAAAGCAAAAAAACAGAAGTATTCCAGGTTGTCATTCAATAGAGTGAAATTATATGAAGCACAGAGCGAATTAGGCAATATTTTATAAAGCACCTGGACATTCAACCCCGTCGGGGTTGAGGTTATTATTGGTCGGTTTCCTCCGGTTTCACCGGCGGTTATTTATATTCAAGCCCTTCGGGCTATTGTTGGTCTTGCATGGAAATATGAGATGGTCTCCAATATGGTACACTTATTAAGTACATAATTGCAGACCTTGTACGAACATTAAGTCACAAGGGAAAGTTCTGCTTTTAAGTAAGTAAAGTAATTTGCTTAATTCAACGGGTAAAAAAGAGCTACAAGGGTATGAACCGGGTTCATTTATACCGGCAGATTTGAGTCACTTCCCACCAAATTGAAATATATAACTTCAGTTGTAAACAAGCGGGTTGTATGAAAAATACAACGGGTAAGACTTACAAAAGGCTGTTGATACGCACTACCTTTATAGTATAATTAGTTGAATATGATTTCAGAAAAAATAACGCTAAAATCTGTAGAAATTCCTAAAGTAGGTTTGGGTACGTACCAGGTCACCGGAATTGAAGGAACAAAATCCATCGAAGATGCCCTGCGAATTGGTTACAGGCATATTGATACGGCACAGGCTTATGATAACGAAGAGGAAGTAGGAAATGCAATTAAGAATAGCGGTATCAGCCGTGAGCAGATATTTATCACTACCAAAGTATGGCCTTCTAATTTCGAAAGACTGATGGCAGCAGTAGAAGGGAGCCTGGAGAAATTAAAGACAGGCTATACCGACTTGCTTTTACTTCACTGGCCTTCGGATGATGAAGCAAACAAAGCGGCTATTGACCTTTTGAATGAAGCCTTAAACAAGGGCTATACAAAAACCATTGGTGTTAGTAATTTTAACCTGGAGCAATTGGCCCGGGCAATAACACAAGCTCCCATTATTTGCAACCAGGTAGAGTACCATCCCTTTATTTCGCAACAAAAAATTTTAAATTACCTGAGGGAGCAACATATGTTCTTAACTGCATACAGTCCGTTAGCATTAGGCAAAGTATTTAAGAATGAAACATTGCAGGAAATAGCAAAAAAGCATAATCGAACAACAAGCCAGGTAACTTTAAGATGGCTGATACAACAGGGAGACATTGCGGTAGTCCCTAAAGCTTCGTCGACAGAAAGAAGAAAGGAAAACCTCTGCATTTTTGATTTTGAGCTAACCAATGATGATATGGTTACCATATCCGGGCTGGATAAAGGAGAACGCCTGGGCAACCCTGCATGGGCACCAAAATGGGATTAACCAGGTAGCGGAAATATTCACTCAGCGCTGCCTTATTCATGCCGGATACTCTTTAAATTGGATGTTTGCGCGGCAATATTAACGGTGAACCTGGCGCCACCTGTTTCGAGGTTTTGCAAACGAACTGTTCCGCCCATCGCTTCTGTGAAACCTTTTACTATCGATAATCCCAAACCGGTACCCCCTGTTTTTGTATTTTTCAGGCGGTAAAATTTATTAAACACGTTTTCTATTTCATTTTCCGGAAAACCACTGCCATTGTCCTCGATGATCAACTCCAGGATATCAGCATGACAGTGAGCTATTATGCCGATTGTGTTGTCTTCTTTGGTATGCTGGACGGCATTATTTAGAAGATTATGAATTACTTGTTCGATCATTCCTTTATCAAGCTTAAAAAGGGGAATGTCAGGATCTATATTTATTGTGATCTTTTGGGTAATATTATTTTCTTCGATTCTTTTTACAGCATCGTATATAACTTCCGTAATGTCACACCAGTCTTTTTTAGGCTGAAGAAATCCAGATTCAAGCCTTGACATGCTTAAAAGATTTTCTACCTGCTGATTGAGCCTGAAAGATGCTTTAGATATCTCCGCTACCAATTCTTCTTTATTTTCTGCGGTAAGGTTGAGATTGTTTGATTGAAGGTTATCAGTGGCTCCAATGATGGTGGCAATCGGTGTTCTGAGTTCATGGGAGAGGGAACTTAACAAGGTATCATACAATTTCAACGTGTTGGCCTTTTCTTCTCTTGCCCGCCCTATCTTTTCTATCTGCCTTATTTTGTAGGTAAGTACAGCATTTACCAGCGCAATGACGAAGTACATTAATAATAAAATAGAATCTTCTGTAGAACCTACCTGCAAAGTAAAATGAGGGGGGATAAAAAAATAATCCCAGATCAGGGCACTTAATATGGCCGTAATAAATACCGGGATGATGTCAAACAAAACAGCCGCAATTGAAACGGTGAGGAGTAAAATAAATGCCACCACTTTGTAATCGAGGTAGTTGGACATGAGGTAGCACAGTGCAGAAATACAGCACACTGCGCCAATGCCTATTTGCACCTGTCTCGGTTTAGTAATCTTATTTATGAAAAGTTCCATAGCCAGGTACAAAAATAAACCGCTATTAATAAGTGAACGGCAAAATAAGTATCCCGGGTTTAAAGATCTGTCAAGATGGCTTTCGTGTTAACCCGGGATAAATATATTGGTGAAAAATACGGAAGCTTGCGCCGTAAAACTTTAGGGCATGCTATTACCATTTAAAACATTCGGCTATGCTAAAGTTTATCATTTTGTATCGTCTCATCTCCCAACCATAGCTTAAAATCTCCTGATCGTTCAGTACTTACGATAGTATCATTTTTGGAAGGAGGATTTAGTTTTATGAGAACCCTGCTTTTTGAATATGAAAACATCTCTTTTATAGAATGTATTGAAATGATGTACTGGCGGTTAATCCGAAAAAATGTTTTTGGGTCAAGCATTGATTCTAAAGTGTCCAGGTTGTAATCCACCGTATAACGGCGTCCTTCATTAGTGATAAGAAAATTTATCTTATCCTCTGTGCAAAAATAGGCTGCATCCTCTGTCTTAATTGTTTTTATGTGTTCTCCATATCTTACAATAAAACGCGTTTTGTAATTTTTATTGGCTTCAAAAGCTTCAAGCATTTTCTTTATATCCAACGACCGGGATTCTTTTTTCCTGCTGAGATTTTTATACTTATTTAAAGCAATTACCATGTCATCTTTTTTAATAGGTTTTAAAAGATAATCAATGCTGTTAACTTTAAAAGCTTCTATGGCATATTGGTCATAAGCCGTCGTAAAAACTATAGGACAATGCACTTCTACATTTTTAAAAATCTCGAAGCTTAAACCATCAGATAATTGAATATCAGAAAAAATGATGTCTGGCACAGGATTTTTCTTAAGCCAGGATATGCCTGAGCTTATACTTTCAATACTGTCCAATACAACTGCATCCGGCTCTAATTCAGCCAGCATTTTTTTCAGGCGGTTTGCCGCGGGTTCTTCGTCTTCAATAATCAGGATTGTTATCATGATGGCTTTTTAAGTAGAGGTAACAAAATAGTAAAATGAACGTTGTCATTTTTTATGATCACTTTTTTAGGGGTAAGGACGTTGTACCGGTTAATGATATTTTGAAGGCCCATACCTGTACCGGTTGGTACCGTTATTTTAGGATTGATATTATTACGGATCAAAAGCATTCCGTCTTTGATAAACATATCAATGATCAAAGGTTTTTCTTTTGAAACCGCATTGTGTTTGATTGCATTTTCTGTAAGGAGCTGCAGGGTTAACGGAGGTAGAAAAGTTTCCTTTTTATCCTGTTCCGTCATAATAACATTCAGCCGTATGCTTTGCCCAAACCTCTTCTGTTGAATGAAGAAGTACGTTTGTAACAGGCTGATTTCCTCTTCCAGTACGATCGTGTCTTTATCCCGGTAATTGACAATATTTCTAAAAAACGCTGAGAGCTTTTCTACATATTCCACAGCCATTTTGGGATCTTCTTCAATGGTTGAAATAAGCGTATTAAAACTATTAAAAAGAAAATGCGGGTTTACCTGGTTGCGCAAAGTTTCAAACTTGAACTGAATTTTTTCCTGTTGGAGGTGCTCCATTTTCTTTAGATGCCGTTCACGAATTTTGATATACCAATATAATAAAGCTGCGATAATAAGCAGGCCCAATACGGTGAACCAGGCTGTTTTCCAAAAAGGCTTTCTGATAACAAATCCATAAGTAATTTCGCCGGATTCATTGGAGATGCCATTAACGAAGGACCGAACATGAAAAGTATAGTTTGCCGGGGGTAATTGCGGAAAGGTTATTGTCCTGTCCCTCGTTGTTATCCATTCAGAATTATAAGGCTCCAGTTTGTAGTTATAGAAAACAGCTTCCGGATCAGAATAGTAAAGTCCTGTAAATGTAAAAGTGAGATAATTTTCATCATGCGCATAAAGGTTTTTTGGTTTGTCCTCTACCTCTTTCAAAAATAATTGAACAGATTCCAAAATAGTTTTCGCCTGATGATTTACATTCATTAAGGGCCGATAACGAACGATACCCTCCGCTGTGCTCACCAGCACTCCGTGAGAAGTATCGCTGGTGACAGTGCCCAGGTCCTGGGTATTGATTTCTTTAATCCCCAGGTTTTCATTAATACTAAAAATCTGGCCGTTCTCCGGGTTCAAAATATCGATACCCTTGTTATAAACGATAACTATATTTCCGAGCCTGTCTGTTTTTACGGCGGAAATATTGATATCGCTTAAACCATTAAATGAGGAGTAATTGGTAAATTTTTTACCGTCGAACCGGTAAACACCTGCATTATGTGTGCTGAACCATATATTACCTTTCAGGTCTTCTGTTATCGAGTAAACTACTTCATCTTTAAGACCTGCTGCTGCATTATAGTTGATAAAAGTACCATTTTGTAATACGGTTATCCCTTTTCCGTCGGTAGCAAACCAGGTCCTGTTTTTGCTATCCTTAAAAATTGTGTAGATATAATTACTGCCTATACTGCTGATATTACTAAAAGTGGTTGACTTTAAAATCCCTCTAAACGGGTTACCGGAAAGGTCAAATGTAACAGCACCTTCAAGGCTGCTGATAAAGACTTCATTGTCTTTTCCCGTTATCGAGAGGACGCTGCTGTTTTGAAGTAATTTGTTTTCATTTACAGGCCTGTAATTTCCATTAGAGGGATCTAGTAAAAAAACACCTTTTCCCATTGTCCCAATCCATATGTTATTATTTATATCCTGGTAAAATGAAGTTATATCAGTTTTTTTGTCCAGTTCTTTTATAATAAATTTTTGCCCGTTGTCTCCCTGGTTTTTTGGCGTATGTTTTATTATTGCCATCCTGGTGCCCTGCCAGATATTATTTTGATTATCACATAAAATTGCATGGGCATCGGAAAACGTTTCCGGATCAAAACTTACCAGCAATTGTAATTGTTCACCCCCGGTTTTTATTAATTCATTGGTATTATTAACGATCCAGATATTTCCCTCATCATCAGCTAACAGATCATTAATGTTGGAGTATCTGTCATGTATAAATTTTGCGGGAGCTACCTGCTGACTAAGATCGTATCCTCTTACAACGCCATTGGTTTCTGTGGCCACCCAAAGTGCATTCTGCAACGCCAGCATTGCATTCACCTGCCCATATTGCCAGCCGGTAAGATAGGATGGTGTATTGAACTGCCTCGAACTATTATTATAAAGACATACTCCTTTATCTTGCATTCCTATCCAATAGTTATTATTGCCTGCAGGTATAATTACTTTTACAAAATTATCGGGAAGACCATTTTTAGAGTTAAGGTTGGTCACCATTTTTTTTCCTTCCGAAACTTTGCAGATACTGATTCCCTGGTCGGTACCGGCAAGTACTTCACCGGTTTCAGTTAATGCCATTGTGTACACATTACTTACATAGAGCCCGTCATCCGTATTGATATTAAAAAGTCGATTATTTGTAATGTAGTAAATACCTTCGCCATCTGTGGAGAACCAGATGTTGTTTTGCTTATCCTGTAAAAACCGGGTGATGGCTTTTTTGGGTGTGCCTTCTTCGGGTCTGAAAAATTGGAATTTCCTGTTGACTAATATTCCGATATCACCACTTTGTGATCCGGCCCATAGCTGGTTTTTATTATCCTCAAAAATGGCTGTAATAACCTGCTTTGGGTTTTCGTTAATGAAAGGAATTTTTGTAAAGTCAAGACCATCGAATTTGTATACTCCATTAGAAGTTCCGGCATAAATGTAACCCTGGTGATTTTTGTAGAGACATAATATTTTTACCTGGGCCGGGCCATCTTCAATTTTGAAATGCTTCGTATCAATTATTTGAGAAAAAACAGGAATGTTAACTAAGAAGGCTATTACGAGGAGAGAATTTTTGATCCATACCATCATTTTTCAATAAGTTTTACCTGGCGTTTAATTCTCCATTCACCTCAACCTTGATTTCGGAAGCAAGTTTTTCATGTACTACTTTTGGTATAGGAATATTATGATCTGCGAGCAAAACTGTAAATTTAGAATTTAAAGTTATTACACCATTTTTGATAACTATATCGCTTTTTATTATCCTTTCCTGTGCAACTCCGTGAATTGTAAGAATGCCCTTTGCCCTTACAGCCGCTGCATTGTTATTCAAAAAATCAACATCTTCGATAATTTTACCGCTAAATGTTGCATCAGGAAACTTTTCGCTTTCAAGGTAATTCTCATTAAAATGATCCTTTTGCAGTCCACTATTAAAACCCCTGAATGATTTTATTTTTATAGAAAAGGCAAACTGCTTTGTATCGGTTTGTATGAGTCCTTTAAGTTCGCTGCTGCTGGCCTGTATCAATTCCAGAGGAGCCTCTGATCTGAAAGAGATATTCCCTTTGTAAATAGTAAATATCCCTGCAGGACCTTTCAGTGTGGAACTTAAAAGTATAAAAAGAGTAAAATTGATGAATAGCCGTTTAGCCATCATACCTGTATCAATAAACTGCTATTTAATATTCCGAACGTTATTGTATTAATGCCTTTTGCTAATAGTAAATACCCTGGAAATATTGAATCCGAATAAGATATCGCCTTTGCCCCATGAGCCGGTTGTTTCGGAGATAAATTGTCTTTCAGTCATGCCCTCTGAATTTGTAAAATGTAACTGGAATACATGGCCGCCCGTCTCAATATCAAAGCCAACTGAAAGAGCATTCGCCGTTCCTGGAAGCTTATATGCCGGTAACTGGTAGTAATATTCAACATTAAAGCTGATACGTTTACTAAGTTTTTGCCTGCCCCCTATACCGATTGCAAGGATATCATTTGGATCCGAAACTTTAGCTGCAAGATTCCTGTGTATAAAGGTAGGCATTACTTGCAGAGATAGCCCTTCGCTCATCTTTCTTCCTATGATAAGCTGGTGAGTATAGAAAAGCCTTGAACTGAAATAATTTTTCTGGTTAGGATCGTCCCACTTTTGCGTTTTTAAAGCTACCGTTGGTACATAACTTAAAGTTATGGGCATTGAATGTTTTCCCCGCGACTGTCTTAATATTTTATATTTAAAAAATGCATCAAAGGTTTTTTCAAAAGTACTCCTACCTATACCTACCATTAAATTGTTGGTAAGGCCAAAGTCAAAACCCAGTCTCATGGTTGCATTATCCAGCCCAAAAAACTCATAGGCACCTTTGTTTAAAGTTCCAAAGCGATGGGAAACTTTAAGGTCCATTACACCTTTGGCAGTATTTTCTACCGTATGCCCATTAATAAGCCGGGTGCTCTTAAAAGTGGCAGTTGTGTATTCCGTTTGATTTTTCTCGTCTGCTTTTAATTCATTTTCAAGCATTTTGGAAATGTCTGACGTATCCTGGGCAAATGAGCCCCCGGCAATGAACAGCGTAATAACCAGTACACCTAATTTTTTCATCGATAAAATTTTTTATCAGCTTTTTTTCTGTTGTTCATATTTGCAATCAATTGAAATATCCACGGTTTCAGCTATCTTATTTTCAACCAAAGAAGGTATTTTGATATTATAATCTTTCACTTTAACACTGAAAGTTGATGAGGCATTTATCACACCTTGCGATATGGTAATAGTTCCGCCGGCCTCTACTTTTTTTGTAACACCATGGATAGAAAGATCACCACTGACGGTTACCTGGTAAGTGCCGTCTGTGGTAAAATTTACCTTGCTCAGATCAGTAATATTTCCTTTAAAATTTGCCTTGGGAAGAGTGTTACTTTCCATATAATTTTCATTGAAATGCTCTTCCATCAAAGCTTTTTTAAATTTAAAACTCTTAATGAGCACAACAAATGCGATCTCACCCTTCTTGGTGTCTAACATACTGGTTACTTCATTATTTACTGCTTCTATATTTTCAAGAGGTGCTTTAGAATAAAAAGTGACTTTTCCATTCCTGGTTAAAAGTACCTGCGCATTTGCACTCATCGTAAAAAGAGTTGCCAACAACAGCACTGAGAACATCGTTTTTTTCATACTACGAATTTTAATTGATTTTGATTTTATTGTTTTTTATTTAGAAATTAATTATTCGGTGCACCCGAACTAACCCATTTTTTTATCTTGGCTATATTACAATCGTTTAATTGTGTTCCGTTTTTAGGCATGGGTGAAAATCCCGCGCTATGGGTTATTGTGCCTAATAATTTCCCGTTTAAAGCCTGGGTATTAACATCGGTATATATATCCAGCTTAATTCCCAACGGAGCATTTGTGCCTGAATGACAACCGGTGCAGTTGGCTGTTATAATTGGATTTATCGAACCACTATAGGTAACTATTGCTGTATCGCATGTAGCTGAACCCGGGTTTAAGACGTCATGCTTATCATAATAACATCCGCTTTGCAGCAAAGAAATTATTATTACCAGTATGAGTATGAGGTGTTTCATAAATTTTGTAATTCCCATTTAGTTGTCTAATGCCCCGGCATTCACCCATTCCATTATTTGTAAGATTTCACAATCAGATAACTTACCACTTCCCTTGGGCATGGGATCAAAACCCGGCAAGTGGGCCACCACGCCATACAACAAACCACTAAGGGCAACCTGGCTTACACCTGCATGGGTGGTAAGATCAATGCCATTAGGCGGGTTTGGCCCGGAATGACAACCCGTACAATGATTTTGAAGGACAGGCACTATGTTGGCCGCAAATGTAAATTGACCCGGATTACAGGAGGTAACACAATTTGCCGTATTTTTTGCTCCTTCATTAATCCAGCGGGCGATCAGATTCTTTTGTACAGTTGTAAGATCCGGGGCGGGAGGGGGAGGCATTTTCTTTGACCCCGTTTCAAATAATATCTCATATAATTCACTCTTATCTGTATTAAAAGGCGTTATATTCTTATCCTCGGCCTTTCCTTCTTTTTTAAAAAGATTGTCATAAGAATCCAGGACATATCCTTTTTCAGCTGATGCTGCATCATGACAGCCTGATTTTGCGCAGTTCGTCTGAAAGAGAGGAAGTATCTCAGACTCAAAACAAACAGGCTGGCTACCCGGGCCACCACCACTTCCATTTGAACCACCTGTATTTCCACCACCTCCCGGCTGTGTTGGAGGAACAATTTCGGGTGGGGTATGCCTGCAGGCATACAATAGAATTGAAAATGTAACTGTAATAATGATGAATAGCTTTTTCATGATCTATTGAACTACTTTACATCTGTTTACTATAACATCCATATTATAACCTGTGCAAAATCCTCTTATGGTTATATTATTTCCCACTTTTGCATTTTCACTTTCACTTCCCTTGTCCAGAATACATTTAACCCCAAAATTTTCATCACCCGTTTTTAATATGTAGTAAACTTCGTTATCTTCATTTTTACCTATCTCACTTATTTCGCCCGCAATTTCAAGTTTTTTATCTCCTAATTTTTGAGGTACATATTTTTTTTGTGCCTCTGTTTCATTGCCGCTAAAATCTGCAAATAATTGCGTGGCACTGACTTTTATGGCATCACCGCTAAGCGGATCTTTAAAAGGCTTATTCCATATTTTATATATGAAGATTGCGCCGATAAAAATGATCGCTGCAAATAGTAGTAAAAAAACCGATCTTCTTTTCATATTAAAAACAAAACTGATATTATTTTAAACCATCAATAGAACGTACGAATTATTCTTTCATAAGTTGCCCGCATATTTCCGGCACAGAAAAGATGTTCCCTAACACACTGGCCTTACCAGGGCAATGTTCAAAATTTCAATCAGCTTCAAACACAACTGCTGATAGAAAAAAGCTAAACTAAACCAGGAGTATCGTTTTGCACAGGATATTGCAGTGAACAGGAAAAATTGGGTACTAAACGGGAATTATTTGCTTCTGAAAAACCATGATCTGAATGTACAGTTATTGGATAGGTGAGTATGCCAACTCATTAGTCGCCTCGTTTGCGGGATATTTCATTCCTCTTACTTTACCCCCGGCAACATACCTTAAGGGTGAGGGGTGCTATGCCGGCATCTTCATACTTTATATAAGCCGTATAGTATTTACTATTACGAGATAAGATCTTCCTCTGTCTTATTTAGTTGATTTTTTGCGTGGTGATCGCTTACTGAATATTGTTCTATTATCATCACAACCTGTTTCAAAATTCTTTAATGCTCTTTCGGTAAATAATATTTCCCGTTAAGCACTATTGATTACTCATTTTTTTATTGCAATCATAATTTTAAACTGTAAAGAATAACGCGATATGTAAAAAGCACAGTATTTCATTTGCATCATTCTTTTTTAATGGGGCACACAAAAAACTTAAAATTTTCAAAATATTCATTGGTGGCCACAATGTGTAGGGGAGAGGCGAAAACCCTAGAAGAGAGTAGCCATATTATTTTCATTTTCATCTTTATTTTATGATTACGTTACAAAAGCTCTTGTCCGAGTTAAGACCAGAATCCTTTAATGAAATCGTAGGTGGAGGGGGCAAAACCACTCACGGCAGCACAAGCCGCACAACCGGCAGAAGCAGCCGGAAAACAAGCCACAAACGTCATCATCACAGCAAGCATACCTCTAAAAAATGCTAACTGCGTGATGTGATTGAATTGCTAAGGAAGAGTAATTCTTAAAATGCAGGGATTGGGCAAACATGTCCCAATCCTTGCTTTTAAAAAGCTGTAAAGCGATGCAATACCGGTTATCAAGAAATATCAGCATACAGGATTTAGATGGCACGTATAATGCTGTCCCCGCTAAATATCTTGACGGGCACTTCTTAATCTATGACAGATTTCGGGATAGTAAGTATGTAATTAATGCAACAATAAAATATTATATTGATAAGTTCTCTGTACGTAAAACAGAAGAGGAAGTTTTAAAAGAGGTAGAAGATGAAGTCCAATGCCACACTAAAGAAATAAAACAAACATGTTCCTCCTTTTTTAAATTTTTATGCAAGTCAAAAATTTTAGTACCCGATAAAGAAATTGAAAGCGATATTATAGAAGTACCATTTTATAAAGAAGGAGATTCAATTGATGATCACCTGCAGGTATTAAATGTTCTCTCAAACAGGCGTTACACAGATGTGTACACTGTAAGGGACCAGGTTAATGGTGGCTTATATGTAGTTAAGCTATTGAACAGAAAAAAAGCAAATAATGAAAGCAGGTTTGAAAGGGAATTTTCAGAGATGGAAGCAGAGTATAAAATGTTACAAAAAACCAGGCATATACCCGCCATCAATAAAGCTTATGGCTTTAAAGAAAGCCGGGATCAGAATGCGTACATCCTTCTTGAATATATAGAAGGGAAATCGTTATCAAGGTATGTGAGGGAAGAAGCAGGGAGGTTGTCCCCGGCGGATTTTATGCACATAATAGAAGAAATAATTAATGCGTTTTCAGAACTCCACAAAAGCAATATTATTCATGGAGACATTCATTCCTCGAATATATTAATAACAAAAAAACCGGATGTTAAGATTATTGACCTGGGCCTTTCGATAAATGTAGAAATTGAAGAGAATGAAGTAATAAGATCCGGCGGAGTATATTTTTATATGCCACCAGAGCGAATTAATACGTCAACATTTAACAAGTTTTCGAAAGAGCCCGACCTGTCGTCAGATGTTTACCAGGTAGGGTTACTTATATACCAGCTATTATATAATGCCTTACCCTTTGATGGATTTACCTGGGAAGAACTGGCTCAAAATATTAAAACGAATAGTATAACTTATCCGGATGCTTCTTTTTTTAATTACCCGGTTTCGCCTTCACTGGTGAATATATTGAAGAAATGCCTGAATAAACGACGGACGAAACGATATATAAATGCCTCCGAATTATTAGCAGATTTTAAGAAGCACGCCTTTGCAGCAGGCCAACTTGCAGAAATTTAGACAATGCGTACCACTGTAGAACAACAATTAAAGCATAACGATTGCGGCATTAGCGCCGTTAAAATTATATATAACCTTCTCGACACTCATGTGAGCAGGGATTATATTGAAGAAAATATTTACTTAAGTGAAAGCGGATCCGGCTTAGAGGATATAAAAGATTTTTTTGAAAGGCATTCCTTTGAGACTGCTTTCAACCTTCTCGATTTAAATAGCTTAAAATTTAATCCACGGGAATTAGAAAAATTTACTCCCTGCATCTTACCTGTAAAGAATAAGCATGGGCAGCATTATGTAGTGATAAAGAGTATCCACAAAAAAAAACTTAAGGTGCTGGATCCCGCCAGGGGGCAATCATATAACTGGACTTTTTCTGAATTAATAAGCCATGCTTATACAGCAACTGCTAATTATGATTATGTAAGCAATAAGCAATTATTGCAACATATCATTGATGAAGAGCTTTCAGCTTATAACATTGATCCAGGCGAAGTAGCCGATCATAATAAAGCGGACCTGCTTAATAAGCTTACTTATTTTTCTTATCTAAAAGAAAATTTTGGCTTTTCAGGTGCTGCGGCAGAAAAGAATTTTTTACAGGACCTGCTGTTCAACCTGGAACTCAACACGCTTCCCAGGCAATTTAAGACCCTTAAATTAAACGAGGCAAAACTCCGCATTACAGCCCCTGTGGTATTAACAGTTAAGAAAACTGGTAAGACTTTAGCGCTGGCTCCCGGTTCGCCCGCTGCTCCTGAGAAACCGGTCAATCCTTACAGGAAACTGGTAAACGAGATGAAAGCCTATCATAAATTGTGGGGAATTTATATCGGCTCAGCTCTTTTTGCTGCCTTTATCAGCCAACTTACAATTTTTAGTAACCAGATATTAATTGACAATGTTTTACCGAATTATAATTTGAACCTGCTTATTCTCTTCGCAATAGGGTTGGGAATTTTCAGAATATTTGATCTCATATTGTCTTTGTATAAAAGTTTTATTGCCATTCACCTCGCTAATATTTTTGATAATTTTTTTCTTTCATCCTTCAGTGAAAAACTGAATACTTTTTCAATCAGGTACATACATACTTTTAGCAGGGGCGATCTGACGGAGCGTATTAAAGACAGCCTTAGCCTTAAAACCTTTTTCATCCGGTTTTTTACCAATATCCTCATTGATGCTTTTGTAGCTGTTTATTCTTTGCTGATTTTATTTGTTATTAACTGGAAGATAACCCTGATAGTGGTTGCCATCCTGGTAATTTTCATTGTATGGTTTTACATTGTTACACCTTACATAAGAGAGAATGAAAAACGACGGTTTCTTGAGAAGTCAAATCTATTCTCCTCATTATTTGAAAACATTGATGGGCTGCAGGTGATCAGGTCTTTCCGGCTGGAAGGATCATTTATGCAGCGTTTGTCTCCAAAAATAAAAAGCATCCTGGCTATCCAGAAAAAAGTGAGGTATGTGAATTTGGTCAATTCGGGCGTAATAAACTTTATTATAATAATTGCGGGATTATTAATTCTTGTTTTTCTTTCACAAAATGCTATCACAACAAAAAGCATTTCGATTGGGCAGATCATTACTTTTATAGCTTTGTCGCGCCAGGTGTTTTCGTCTGTAAGCAGTATCCTTGATGAGAACCTTGACCTGCAGCAAAACAGTATTATTCTTCAGCGCTATTTTGATTTCGGAAAAACTGAGGTTAAAAAAGAATCGCTATCGCTGCACAATAAAATAAAGTCTTTTCACCTCAGGAATATCGAATTCAGAAACGTAGCCTTCCACTATATACCCCAACGACCTGTTTTTTCCGGCTTAAATATAGTCATCAATAAAGGAGACAAAATTCAGCTTGAAGGAAGCAACGGAGCAGGCAAAAGTACTTTTTGCAAAGTGCTGTCCCTCTTATATATTCCTGATTCAGGGGATATATTTATTAATAACGAAAAACATTCGTTCTACAATCCTTCTTCTTTGCGCAAAAAGATATTGCTTGTCAGTAATGAGGATATCCTGTTCAACGATACCCTGGGCTATAACATCGCTTCTTTCCAGCACATTGGGATCCTAAGCTTAGAATTCCACGTGGACAAGTTGT
>JADMIO011638334.1_pt1 | contig 73332 bp, 49 predicted proteins | sample 8958161 | NCBI WGS metagenome assembly JADMIO01 (sample SAMN16585339, study PRJNA669376) | soil metagenome | isolation source: Crop rotation soil | place: USA: Cullars Rotation, Alabama | collected 2011
GCCGCGACTTCAAGTCACGTGAATTCCAAGCTTCGGATCCCACTGTGCTGGAAAGGACCATGACTTCCGCGCCGGTGCGTGGGTTGCGGGCTTTGCGGGCCTTGCGCATGCGCACTTCAAAGACGCCGAAGTTGCGCAGTTCGTAGCGTTTTTCCGTGGCGAGGACATCGATGATGCCGTCGAGGGTCATCTGCACGATCTGCTTGACCTTCTGCTGCTCGATGTTGGTTTCCTGCGCGATCTTAATGACCATGTCATTCTTCGTGACCGACATCTCTTATCCCCCCAAGAAACGTCTCCGCCACTGGTTAGCCGCACGACCCCCCGCGCGCACAACCATCCGTCTGGCCGAGATGTTCCGATAAGTGAAGCGCCGATAATATCTATCCTGTTTTCAGTTTCTGTCAATGAGAATGCTTGCGAGGGTCGCCCATAAAGGTTGAAATCATTGAGTTTCTGCAAGCTGATAACGCCTGCCAGAAAACCGGCAGATATTCCTTCATAGAGCGAATTGCTCAACCGCTTTAACCAAGATTTTTTAAAATCCAGGATTCAAAGTGGCATTTCGGTCTGCGAGACCGCTTTCTTCTTTCAGCGCTGCACACTCGCGCTATAGTCAAGCGCATGGCATCGAATGACGCGGAAGTCGAAGTGTACCTTACGGAGATCAGCCGGTTTCCGCTCTTGTCCTCGGAAGAAGAGCGCGCGCTGGCCTTTCGCATCGCGAATGGCGATGAAGAAGCGCGGCATGACATGATCCGCTCCAACCTGCGCCTGGTCGTGAGTATCGCCAAAAATTACAGCGACCGCGGCATGTCGCTTCTGGATTTGATTGAGGAAGGCAACCTCGGGCTGCTGAAAGCGGTAACGCGCTTCAACCCGGATGAGGGCTGCAAATTCTCGACTTATGCGACGTGGTGGATCAAGCAGGGCATTCGGCGGGCGCTCATAAATAAGGTCAAAGCCGTGCGCGTGCCCGCGTACATGTTCGAAGAAATCGCGCGCTGGAAACGCACGGCCTCGCTGCTGGCGCAGGAATTGGGCCGCGCGGCTTCGCCGGAAGAAATCGGCAAGCATCTCGAGCTGACCCCGCAGAAGATTTCCATCATCCGCAAAGCCCTTGGCGCCACAGCGCCGATCGGCCGCGCTGGGAACAGAGCAGACGGCTCCGTGGACTTCGATGAGATGCTCACGTCGGTCCCCGACCGCGAAGAGGAAGTGCCCACTGAGGTGGAAGAGTGGGACCGGGAAGCATTGCGCGATGCGATCGACTTGGGCTTGAGCGACCGCGAGCGGCAGGTGATCGAGCTGCGCTATGGCGTGAACACCGCAGAGGAACAAGCCGGGGCGCTGACGCTGGAGGAGATCGGCGAGCGCATCGGCCTGACGCGGGAGCGCGTGCGCCAGATTGAAAGCCACGCGCTGCGCAAACTGCAGGTGTTCATCCAGCGCAAACGCGTGCAGGAAGCGATGGACCGGCACATGCGCGGCGTCGTGCTGGAGCCGCTGCCGGACAACGGTGAAATTGCGCCCAAGGCCCCGGTGGATGGGGCGGGGCATTCTGTCCGCGTCAAGCCTTCGCGGCGCAAACGCAAAAAGAAATCCGGGCGCGTTTCTGGCAGCGCAGGCCTCCTGCCTGCCGCGGGGGTCGCGGGGTTCCAACCCGCAAAACACAACACGTCCGCCGAATCGGAGAACGTCGAAGCATGACCACCGTCCCGCAGGCTTCCCGCCTGCTCGCCATTGCAATTCTGCTTCAGGCCGCTTTAACCATCGCGGCTGAAAAAGAATGGTCCAGCTACCAGCCTGGCAATGGCGCGTGCTGGATCAAATACCCGGCGAACCCGGAGTACCAGACGCAGCTGGCCGAAGGGATGACCGTGCACGTTTATATCGCCAAAGACACGCAAAGCCCGCCGTCGACGTACGCGTTAAGCTTCGGCGATTTCGCAAAAAGCAAAGTCCCAGCCGGCAAAGAGGCTGCGGAGAAGCAGCTCGACATTGAGCGGACCAACTTCGTCAAAGCGGTGAACGGCAAGCTGGTCAGCGAAAAGCCGGCGCCGATCGAAGGCAATCCGGGGCGGGAATTTTCGGTTGCGAGCGAAGATGCGAAGGCGCGCTATACCATCCGGCAATATTTGGTGGGCGCCCGGATTTTCCACTTGGTCGTCTGGCAGCCCTTGGCCCGCGCGGAAAACGGCACGGCCGACGTGGCGAAGTTCTTCGATTCGTTTCAATTGGGGAAATGAAAGATCTCACGCAAAGCCGCAAAGTTCCTAAGGAAAGAACGCAAAGAAATTCAAAATACATAAAAAAACTCCTTTGCTTCCGTTGAAACTTTGCCTCTTTGCGCGGAGGCTTTTGTCTTTATTTCCGGCTGCGACGTGTTATATTTCTTCGCTCAATTTTCGGACGGAAGGACGGTCTAATCTCAGCGATGTTGTTCAAGCACGTCTGCCTCGAAGCGTTTGGTTATGCGCTGCCTCCTCATATCGTCACCTCGGCCAGCATTGAAGACAAACTCGCGGCGCTTTACGAGAAGCTGAAGCTTCCCTTCGGGCGGCTGGAGCTGATGAGCGGTATTCGCGAGCGCCGATTCTGGGAGCCCGGCACCACGCCCAGCCAGGCCAGCGCCATGGCCGGCGACGCGGCAATGCGCAATTCGGGCGTTGAGGCGGGCGAGATTGAATGTCTGCTCCACACGTCGGTCTGCCGCGATTTCATGGAGCCTGCTTCCGCGACACTCGTTCACAAAGCTCTGAAACTCGCAGAAGGCGCTGCAGTCTTCGACATTTCCAATGCGTGCCTTGGGTTTTTGAACGGCATCATCACGCTCGGCAACATGATCGAGCTCGGCCAGGTGAAGCGCGGATTGATCGTGGCAGGGGAAGGGAGCCGTGAGCTGGTCGAGAACACGATCAACACGCTGCTGAAGATTCCGCATCCGACGCGCAAGAACATCAAGAGCGTTTTCGCATCGCTGACTTTGGGAAGCGGCTCTTGCGCGCTGGTCATGGCTCATGAAAGTGCCACCAAATTCGGCCACCGTCTTTTGGGCGGGGCGATGCGCTGCGCCAGCGAATTCAATCACCTCTGCCAAGGCGACTTTTCGAACATGGACACCGATTCCGAGACACTGCTTCAGGAAGGCTGCAAGCTTGCCCGCCGCACGTGGGAGAAAACCAAGAGCATTCTGAATTGGACCAACGAAACGGTGGACCGCGTTTTCTGTCACCAGGTCGGCAGCGCGCACCGCCGCATGCTCTACAATACGCTGGAACTCGACCCGCAAAAAGATTTCTCGACGCTCGAATTCCTCGGCAATTCCGGTTCAGTTTCGCTGCCCACGACAATGGCGATCGGGCTTGAACGTCACGCGCCCAAGCACGATGAAAAGGTCGCGATGCTCGGCATCGGTTCGGGGCTGAATTGCATGATGCTGGGTGTGGATTGGAAAGTTCAAGGTTCAAAGTTCAAGGTTCAAAGTTGAAACAACCTTGAACGTTGAACCTTGAACATTGAACTTTATGACAAATCCCACCCCCGCCAATCGCTGGAAGCCCGACAAGCTTTGGCATCCGCTCTTTCCGTTCGATCCGCATTATTTTCATCTGCCGGGGCAGCCTCATGTCAGCATGCATTATGTGGATGAGGATCCGCGAAACGGGCGCACACCGGTGGTCATGCTGCATGGGAATCCGACGTGGGGTTTTTATTATCGGAATTTGATTCAGGCGCTGCGCGGCACGACGCGGTGTATCGTGCCGGACCATGTCGGATGCGGGCTTTCGGACAAGCCGCAGAAATACAGCTACACGCTCAGGCAGCACATCGATAATTTGTGTGCGCTGCTGGACGGCCTGAAGTTGGAACAGATCGACTTGGTGCTGCACGACTGGGGCGGGGCGATAGGGATGGGGGCGGCGTTGCGGCGGCCGGAGCGGATTCGTCGCATCGTGATACTGAACACGGCGGCGTTTCTCTCGAAGCGGATTCCATTCCGCATCAACATCTGCAAGCTGCCCGGGTTTGGCGCGCTGGCGATTCGCGGTCTAAACGGCTTTGCGCGCGCGGCGATTCACATGGCGGTCGGACACCGCGAGCGCATGACGCCGGCGGTGTGCGAGGGCTTGCTGGCGCCATATAATTCCTGGAAGAACCGCATCGCGAATTTGCGGTTTGTTCAAGACATACCGATGTCGCCGAGCCATCCATCGTGGGAGGAAATGAAGAAGATCGACGAAGGGCTCGCCTCCTTTAAAGGGAAGGAGATGCTGATCTGCTGGGGGATGAAGGATTGGTGTTTCAATGAAAGCTTTTTGAAAACATGGTGCGAACGGTTTCCCTCCGCGGAGGTTGAACGCTATGCGGATGCCGGGCATTATGTGCTGGAAGATGCGCATGAGCGGATTGCGCCCCGGGTGGTGGGGTTTCTGGCCTAAGACACTTCATGGACTCAATGAAGAGAAGAAGAGAATGAAGTCATAATGGGGTCCTACAGGCCCCGTTCAGAGAATTTTGCAGATTATTTAATCGCCCGATTAAGACGCGGATTCGTCCGAGAACATCTGTCGGTTAGAAGGTGGGGGAGTTTCGAAGAAGCTGGTTTTTGCACATGTCCCTCGAAAAGGGACGTTCAAGTTTCCGTCAATTTAGTCGAATTTTTACTATGGCCGAACACGAGAGTTCCAAAAAGATGCGCGGCAAAAAAGATTCGAAGAAAAAAGGACGGAAAGCGATGCGGAGCGTGCAAGGAGCAGTCAAGCCGTCTCACCCAGCCACACTGGCCCAGGCGAAGCTTAATGCGCAGATCGAACCGCGCCGGCGCGCCGACATTCATCCGCTGGACCGCGCGATCAATGAACTGCGCTCGGAGCTGGCGCGCTCGCCCGATGACCCGATGGTACTCAGCCGTTTGGGCGGATTGTTCTATCGCCGTGGCGATCTGGCCGAAGCCGAAACTTTTTTGCGCCGGGCGATCTCGATGAATCCGCGCAAGCCGACTTATCACAACAATCTCGGCAACGTCCTCTGCGATCTCGGCCGGATGAAAGAGGGCATCGCAGAATACGAAGAAGCGATCGCCATTGAAAAAGCCATCGATCCCGAGAAGCCGACGTCGGTCGAGGCCGTAACCAATCTTGAATTGGCGAAGGCCGAATACCGCCTCGTCCACGAGCGCATTGAGCACCATCAACGCGCTCTGGAGCTGGGCGTCGGCTCGTCGCTCGATTTGAATGCACTGGGCTGCGCTTACCTTTTGCGCAACGACCGCCAGACGGCGCTGCGCTATTTCCGCGAGGCGCTCGAAGCCGGCCCGGACAACCCGAAAGCCCCGCTGAACATCGCCTACACGCACACGCTGGATATGAATTCCGAACAGCTCGAAGAGGCGACTGCCGAGACCGCGCGCATGATCGCGCGGTTTCCGAACAGCGGCCGCCTTTACATTCACTGGGCCGAGCTGCTCGAAAATGCCGGGCTGCTCGAAGAGGCAGAGACGCAGTACGTGCGCGCGATCCGCCACGACCCGCGCTGCCTCGAAGCCTACGATCTGCTCGGCCGCCTGCGCCAGGCCCAAAGCACGCTGGAAAGCCGCGATGATGTTCAGAAATCGGTGTTCAAGTGCATCAAGCAGCTTGAAGAGAACGCCGTGCTCGTTGAGAAATCCGGAAAAGCCGCGGCGCTTTATGACCGTGCGTTCGCTCAAGTGGCGCGCGCGCGCTTTCTGCGCAAATCAGTGAGCGATTCAAAGGCGGTTGAGACACTGCTGCGCGACGCCGCGCATGAAGGACTTTTGCCTTCAAACTCCAACGACGCTGCCGCGCAGCTTGCCGCCGCCAACGCGGGATTGCTGCGCGTGCAGATGCTCGAATCCGAAGGCAAGCGCGAGATGGCGATGGTGGCCATCGAGAACATGCCCCTGGCCGACGTGGCCGCCGGGCGCATCTGGTTCGAACGCGGAGCCATGGCCTTGCGCCGCGGCGAAATCGAAAAGGCGCTGAAGTCGTTCGAGAAATCGGTGCTCGCCAATCCGCAGGACGCGGTTGCATACCATTCACTGCGTTATGCGTTCGAGGGTTACCGGCGTTACACGACCGAGCTTGTGCGCTTCAAATCCGCCGTCGCGGCCAACGCGCGCGACGCGGGCGCGCACTACCAAATCGGCATGACCGCGCTCTCGGTTCTCCGAGATGATGAAGCGTGCAATTATTTCAAGACTGCGCTCGCGCTCGATCCGAAGATGTCAGATGCCGCTTGCGGGCTGGGCCGGGCGCTCCAGCGGCAAGGGCACATTAAGGACGCCGAAGCCGCATTCAAGCAGGCGCTTGCCATCGATCCGGAGAACACCGATGCGAAGCGTTACTTGATGTCGGTGAAGAAAAAATAGCCTGGAATTCATCCGTCGCGCGTCTTCATTGTTGCGCGTTCGACATTTTTCCTGTGACTAACCCGCGAAAAACCGGTGGACGAAGCGTCATGAAAGACAGAGAAAAAGCATATTAGCGGGAATAATATTCACTCCTCGCGGGTCCAATTTCTGTGACAAATTCTTCATTGCAAAAACATGATCGGTCCCGCGATTTCGTTCGTCTAAATGAGACGAGCATTCCTAAACCGCGAGGATCAGCACCGATGAAATTTCTGGTCGTTGAAGATGAAGACAAAGCCGCATCGTACCTGCAAAAGGGACTGGGCGAAAACGGGTACGTGGTGGACGTGGCGCATGACGGGCACATGGGCCTGTCTCAGGCGACGACGTCAAGCTACGACCTGATTATTCTGGACGTGATGCTTCCGGGCGTCGACGGCTGGACGATCCTGCAGAAGCTGCGCGAGGCGAAGTACAACACGCCCGTGCTGGTGCTGACCGCGCGCGACGCCGTGCACGACCGCGTGAAAGGCCTGGAGCTCGGGGCCGACGATTATCTCGTCAAACCATTCGCGTTTTCCGAACTGCTCGCGCGCGTGCGCTCGCTGCTGCGCCGCGGCAAACAGCTCGCCGAAACGATTCTGCGCATCGCCGATCTCGAGATCGATTTCGTGCGCCACAAGGCTCATCGCGCAGGCAAGCGCATGGAGCTGACACCGAAGGAATTCGCGCTGCTGTCGCTGATGGCCCGCCGCTCGGGCGAAGTGCTTTCGCGCACGCTGATCGCCGAGCAGGTTTGGGACATGAACTTCGATTGCGGCACGAATATCGTCGACGTGCACATGCGCCGCCTGCGCTCCAAGGTCGACGACCCCTTTGAGCACAAGCTGATCCACACGGTTCGCGGCGTGGGTTATGTGCTTGAAGATCGTAATGAAGGCTAAAAAGCGGGTTCAAGGTTCAAAGTTCAAAGTTCAAAGTTGCTGAAACCTTGAACCTTGATCCTTGAACTTTGAACCTTGAATTTGGTTCATGGCTTCCCGCATCAAATTTCTCGATAGCCTCGCCTGGCGCCTGACAGTTTCGTTCGTGGTGCTGTCCCTGGCGATGATGGCGCTGTTCATGTCGCTGGTGTACGCGGCGCTGGTGCGCTCGATGGCGCGCGAAACCGACGGTTACCTTGAAGACACCATCAACCAGATTCAGAACATCATCAAGAAAGACGGCACCGTCAGCACGAAAGTGAAGAACGAAATCGAGGACGAGCTGTCTTCGCGCGTTTATTTGCGCACGTTCGCGCGCATTCTCGACGAGAAGCATAATCCGGTCGCCGAAACGCGCGCGATGTCAAAACTGCTTCCGCCGGAACTCTTTCCCACGCCTGTGAAATTCACCCCGGACCTGGCGGGCGTCGACATTGTCTCTCAGCCGCGCGGACGCGTGTACCGCTCGATGGCCGTGAAGCTCAGCCAGCCCGCGGGATACGTGCTTCAGATTGTCTGCGACCGCAAGCGCGAAGCGGGGATCGTGAAGCGCTTCCGCGGTTATTTGTGGGCGTCGCTGGGCGGTACAATGCTGATCTGCGCGATCGGCATTTACTGGATCGCGCGGCGCGGCATCCGGCCGGTGCTCAACATCGCGCAATCCGCGGAGATGATCGGACAATCGACGCTGCATGAGCGCATCGACGCCGGGCCGCTGCCCGCCGAGCTGCGCCAGCTTGCCAATTCGTTCAACGACATGCTCGACCGCCTCGAGGAGTCCTTCGACCGGCTGGCGCAATTTTCAGAGGACATCGCCCATGAGCTGCGCACGCCCGTGAACAATTTGCGCGGAGGCATGGAAGTCGTGCTGGGCAAGTCGCGCACGCCCGACGAGTATCGCGATGCGCTGGGCTCGGCGCTGGAAGAATGCGAGCGGCTCGCACGCCTGGTCGACCGGCTTCTGTTCATCGCGCGCTCCGAGAACTCCGCGGCCAAAATCGAACGTGAATCAGTGGGCGTGCTTGACGAGTTGTTGAGCACGCAGGAGTTTTATGAGGCGAACGCCGAGGAGTCCGGTGTGCGGATCACTGTCGATTCGCCGAAGGAGTTGCAGATCCGCGCGAACCGCGACTTGCTTCGCTCCCTGCTTGGAAACCTGGTTTCAAACGCCATTGCGCACACGCCCAGAGGCGGCACGGTGAAACTCGTCGCCAAAAAAGATGCGGATGGGGTCTCCATCGCCGTCGCCGACAACGGCCACGGCATTCCGGCAGAGCACCTCCCGCACATCTTCAACCGCTTCTACCGCGTGGACCGCTCGCGCACAAAAACATCCGGCGGCGTCGGGCTCGGTCTGGCCATCGTCAACACGATCGCCAAGCTGCACAACGCGGCGCTGAATGTGGCCAGCGAACGCGAAAAAGGAACGACGATTCAAGTCAGGTTTCCGGCGGAAGCGTAAATAAAAAGTTCAAGGTGATCGTGCCAACTTTGAACCTTGAACCTTGAACCTTGAACCTTGAACTTTGAACCTTGAACTTTGAACTTTGAACCTTGAACCTTGAACCTTGAACCTTGAACTTTGAACCTTGAACCTTGAACCTTGAACTTTGAACTTTGAACTTAATTCTCCACGCCCACCGGCAACCCATACGGCAGCGCCTCCGGAATCTCCGCGAACTCCGAACATTCCTTATAGAGCTGCGAAAAATCTTTGTTCACGTCGCCAGAAAGACAATCGGTGATGAGCCCCGCGGCGTCCGGATACTTTTCGGTCACGCTGCGGAAGCTGAATTTCAAATCGTAGAAGGCGAGCACGAGCTTGCGCATGTTCTCGATGCCCTCCATCATGAATTTGCCGTAGCCGGTGAACTGCTTGCCCGAATAATCGCCCTTTTTCAGCGCGTCGTGAACGAGGTCCCCGGCCATCACGCCGCTCTTCAGCGCGAGCATCACACCCGAGGAGAAAATCGGATCGAGGAAGCCGTACGCATCTCCGGCCAGAAGCAGGCCGTCGTCGGCACAATACTTCGAGCGATACGAATACTCCCCGGTCGTGAAATAGGGGCCAGTCTGCTCGCCAGGCTCGAGATGCTCCATGATCCATTTGTTCAGCGCGGCTTCGCGGTGGAAAATCGTTTTGTTGTCGCGGATGTTGTCGCGCAGCAGGTATCCGGGGCTCGCGACCACGCCGACGCTGACCATGTCGCGATGCTGCGGGATGTACCAGAACCAGCCCTTCTCCGGGACGTACGCGACGGTGGTTGCGCCCTCGTCCTGGCCCGCGTCGCGCTTCGCCCCCTTATAGTAGGTCCACACGGCGACCTTGCTGAGCTTGGGATCGGGGATGCGCCAGCTGTGGCGCGAGGCGGCGATGCTGTCGCGGCCGCTGCAGTCGATGGTCATTGGCGCGCGGAATTCAAGCGGCTCGCCGTTCGGCCCCACCGCGCGCACGCCTTTGACTTTGCCGTCCTCGCGGATGAATTCGCGCACGGTGATCTGTTCGCGCACATCCGCGCCCTTCTCTCGCGTGTTCTCCATCAGCATCTGGTCGAACTCCGAGCGCAGCACCTGCCAGGTCTGCGCGATGTCCATCTCGTAGCGCGTGTAAAAATAAAATGGCAGCGAGGCACGGCCATTCTGCGAGACGAACTGCACCGAATATTTTTTGACGAAGTTCGAGTTCTTCATTTTGTCGTGCAGGCCGAGGCGCACGAGCTGCTGGTTCGTGAACGGCAGCAGGGATTCGCCGATGTGGTAGCGCGGAAATTTTTCCTTCTCGAGCACGATGACTTTGTGGCCGTGCTGGGCGAGGATCGCGCCCGCGGAGGAACCGGCCGGTCCGCATCCGACGATCAGCGCTTCGCATTCGATGGGTTTGGTGCTGCCGTTCTGACTCATGACTTTCTCCGTGTGATTGAAATGCTTAGCCGCTTACTGGCGTGCGCGGCTCTGTTACGTGCGCGGCTCTCTTACGTGCGTGGCTCTGTGACTGGTGCTAGAATTTCGACGATGTCGGCGAGCGTTTCGCCGGATGGCGTCGAGTGTCTGTTTTTGCGGCCGTAGAGTTTTGCCGGCGTGGCGAGATTGAAATGTTTGGACATCACCGAGTCGGCTTGAATCTCAAAAAAAGCATGCGGCGCGCTGACGTAGGGGACGGCGTGCTGCCGGAGGGTGGCACCGAGCGGCCGGGTCTCGGAAAGGATTTCGGCGCGCGGCACCGGCTCGAAGCGCTCGACGAAAATGCGGATGCTTCCATATTCAGCGATGCGCCCCGTGCGCTCGCAGACCAGCAGGATTTCGCGGCAGTAAACTCCGTTCGGGCGGCTGGAATGCAGCACGCGCAGCAGCATGGTCTCGCCGTAAAATTCCTCGAGGGTCGAGGTCATGTCGCGCTGATGGACCAGCAGCGAGCGGTAAGGTTCCGGGACCGAAACGCCGGAAATCAGCTCGGCGCGCGGCAGGACGAGGCGCTCGCTTTCGTAGAAGCTGCTGAGGGGATAAAGGATGCCGCGGTCGCTGCCGTTGCCCGATTCGAACATGCCTGAACTATACACTTTCAAATTAGTACGTGCACGTACTAATTGTGAAAATTGGTAATTTTCTTGCCGGAAAAGCAGGCGTTCCTGCCCGCCCGGCAGACAAGGATGTCCGTCCCAGCGATTGCGGTGTATGGAATGCAAATCCAAATGAAAGGAAATCGACGAATGAGACAGCTGTGCGTCATCTTGATTGCAACCTTTTCCCTTTATATTGCCGCCGAGGAGCCGAAGAAGCCGGACGCGCCGAAGAAACCGGACGTGAACAAGGACCTCGCGCTCGATGTCGCGAAGGCCGGTCCAGATTTCAAAATCCAGGGAGAATATGCCGGCGAGATCACAATGAAAGAAGGGAAGAAGCCGCTGGGTGTTCACATCATGGCACTGGGCGACGGTAATTTCCGCGCGGTCTATTATTTCGGGGGACTGCCCGGCGCGGGATGGGACGGCGACGCGAAGCTTCGCGTCATCTCTCAGAAGGAGTGGGTGCCCGACGGTAAAACGGAAGGCGACAAAGTCGTCTTCAAAACTCCGTGGCCCGCGGAAATCAGCGGCGACAAGATCACCGGCAAGAATGAGAACGGTGATCCGTTCGAAGCGAAGAAAACACTGCGGGAAAGCCCGACGCTTGGCGCCAAGCCGCCCGAAGGCGCGATCGTGCTCTTCGATGGCACGAGCATGGACAAATGGTCGGGGAAGGGCGAGATCGATGAGCGCAAATTCCTCTCGACCGCGCACGGCGACGTACAGACCAAGCAGAAGTTTGTCGACTACCTGCTTCACATTGAATACATGGAGCCGTTCAAGCCCTTTGGCCGCGAGCAGGACCGCGGCAACAGCGGCGTGTACATGCAGCACCGCTATGAATGCCAGGTGCTCGATTCGTTCGGCCGCTTCGGCAAAAACAACGAGGCTGGCGGCATCTACACGAAGGCCGCGCCGAAGCTGAACATGGTCTTTCCACCACTCTCATGGCAGACGTACGATTTCGATTTCACCGCCGCAAAGTTTGAGGAAGGCAAGAAAGTGAAAAATGCCGTGGTGACGGTGAAGCACAACGGCGTGATCATTCACGACAAGCAGGAAATCAACGGCCCAACCGGTGGCGGCGACAAAGAATCCGCGGAGGGCGGTCCGATCTTTCTGCAGGGGCACGGTAATCCGGTGTTCTATCGAAACATTTGGATTGTGGAAAAGAAATAACGACAGAGCCGCGAGCGTCAGCGGGCGATCACCTTTGACATCCGAACGTCGGTGGTATTCGCTCGCCGACGCTCGCGGCTCTGTTAAATGAGTTCAAGAGTTGCAGGGACGTCTTCGAGCGAGACCGTTTCGATCTTTGCCCAGCTCCAGTCCTTGTCGGCGAGGCCGTTCTCCGTCGAGAAACGGTGCTTCCATTTTTGTTTGAACTTCAAGCCGTTCTTGACCGTGAGGTACGGATAGTTGAGCGTGCCGCGGCTGGTGGTGACGTTTTCGAAGTGGTACATCTCGACGTCGGGGATGTAGCGGCAGACCCAACCGGCTTCGCGAAAGCGGTAGCAGTAATCGATGTCCTCGAACTGAACCGGCGAGAAAATCTCGTCGAGCGGTCCGATCTGTTTCGCCACTTCGGCGCGCATCATCCACGTCGCGCTGATCAGCGTCTGGCAGTCGCGCGCCGAATTAAATTCAGGATCGAGGCGAGGGCGGCCGCGGCCGCGAAATGCGACCTGACCACCGGGCGTCACGTCGCAGCCGGCGCATTGAATGTCGTGCGGCGGGAGCGGGTAGACGAGCTTGGGTCCTACGATGCCGACGCGCGGGTTGTCATCGAGCTCCGCGCGTAATCGTGTTAACCAATTGCGCGAGCGGACGGCGACGTCGTTGTCGAGAAATACCCAGTACTTTCCGTCCATCAATTCCATGCCGCGGTTGCGGCCCACGATCGCGCCGAGATTTTTTTCCAGCCGCAGAATCTGTACGTCGATGTTTTCGGATTTTGCGCGCTCGGCAAAATTGGCGAAGACTTCAGCAGTCCCGTCGGCAGAGCCGTTGTCGACGAGCACCACTTGAAACGGCCGCAGCGCCGTGCTGAAGAGCGAGTCGAGCCCGCGTTTTGTGTACTCGGCTTTGTTGGTGGCGAGAATCAGGAGAGAGATGTCGGGCATCGGTGAGTGGTTGTCCCTTGCACGCTGAAGCGTGAACTCCAACTTTACACGCTGAAGCGTGAACTCCAACGCCACAAAAACAAAATCAGCGCGAAGCCGATCAGCCACGGGCGCAGGTCGTAAGAGCCTGCGGCGAATTTCTGCGCGGCGGCCCAGTTCGTCAGATCGCGCGGCGATTCGATCGTGCGCGCGCCAGTGCCGGCAGCGGCAACGAGCTCGGACATCGCGGCGCGATTGACGCCGAATTGGCGTGCTTCGGCGCCGCACGGAGTGGAGACAAAGCGCTCGGCCAGCGTGCGAGCTCCGTCGCGAACCGTGAGACGGCAGACGGATGCCGGCGGAGCGCCCACGCGCGCGCGATAACTTCCCGGCGCGTTGGCTTTGAGCTCGAATGACGCCGGCTTCTCCTGCGTCGGCCGCTCTTCCTGAGTTTGAAGAATTGTGAGCTGTGCCTGCGGGCGGAGGTTGTTGAGCGGTTCATTGTTTGCAGGATCGAATGCGCGCAACTCGATGTCGACCTCGTCGTTGGTCGCGGGCTCGGCGAGAAGTGCGAACCCACGCGTAGAATTTTGGTCGCGCGCTTCGGCCCAGCTCAACAGCAAGGATGGAAGCGTTCGGCCGGCGCTGCCGGGAGCAAGCAGGGCTGCGCCTTCGGGCCCATCGAGCGACAGCGCAAGCACCGCGCGGCGGGCGAGCGATTCGTCGCCGGGCCCGGAGAGCACGAGCAGCGGGTCGGGTGGCGCGGTCGATTTTTCAGAGTGGCTTGTGAGCGGCACGTCGGCGCCAGGCTTCGCGCGCACGCGATTGCGGAAATGGAGCTCCGGCCACGGGCCGGCGAATTGAGCGGCGACGGCCGCGGCTTGCGGAACGAATGGTTCACGGCGCACAAAAAAATCCTGCTTGCCGCCGTCGATGATTTCGCGCAGCTTTTTTCCCAGGTCTTCGAAGCGCGCGGAATAAGTTCCGCCGCCTGCAGCGGCGAGATCCTTGAGCCGCTTCTCGCCGACGGTGTTCGCGCTTTCATTTTCAACGCCTATTCCAAACGTGAGCAACTTTGTGCGGCGCCGCTCGGCGCGGGGTTTGGGCGGGCAGAGCATTTCGGCGGCGTGGATGATTTCTTCGTTGGTGCGCGAGGTCGTCTGAATGCCGTCGCTGATCAGAATCACCAATTGTTCTTCGGCATTGTCGGCTTCGAGAACCGTGCGGGCGCGTTCGAGCGCGGCAAAGAGATCGGTATTGTTCTCGAGCTGAATCGCGCGCAGCCTGTCGAGAAACGCGACGCGCGTCGGTTCGCTGGCAAGTGGAACAGTGACGCGCGCTCTGCCGGAAAATTCAATCAGGCCCAGGCGGTCGCGCGGGCGCAACTGCTGAACGACCTGCAATTCGCTGGCGGCGAAATCCATTTTGCGCAGGCGCGATCCACTGCTCGATACGAAGCGGTCGCCCATTGAGCTGGAGATGTCGAGCAGAAACAAGACGCTGCGCGCGCGCGTGTCTTCCGGTGTCATCTCGACGGGCAGAAGCGCCTCGAATGTCCCGCCGTTCGGATGTCCTCCGGCGCCGAACGCGGTGGTGCCGCCCATGGCGACGAGCGCCTTTCCGCCGAGCACCGCGGTTTCGAGTGCGCGCAATGCCGCGCTGCTTTGAGGCAGCTCTTTTTCTGAGAGACCATCGACGAGCACGCCTGAAAATTGATTGTAAGCGGCGGCATCCTCCGGAAATTTTCCGGCGGTGAACAGAACTGGGTCGACACCAAGCGGCTTGGCGGGGTCGGCTGCGAGGCGCGCGAGCGTCGAATCACTTCGCGCGAGCACCGCCCATTTCGACGGGCCATCGATGCGCACGGCGGCGCTCAGGGAATTGTTGATCAATACGTCGCCGGGAAGGGGGCCTTCGGGGCCGCTGAGCGTGGCGGTGTAGACGGCGATGCCGGGCGCGGGCGGGTGGTCGAGGATGCGCACGGTCTGACGAATCTCGTTAACTGAGGCGTTCTTGATCGCCTCAAGCTTCACAATTCTCGAATCGACAAATACAGGGGCGCGGCCGGCCGAGGCGCGCGCGACGCGGACCTTCACTGCGACGGGCTTCTGTGCGGCAAGCGTGATGTCGAGCGGGACAGCGCGCGCCATCGAGGCGCGGTCCGGCGCGCGAAGCTCAGCCAGCCGCACGTCGCTGCCGGCGCTGAGCACGGCGGGTGTGGCGAGCAGGCTGATACCCGCGGCATCCAGCGCCGCGGCATTCGCCGCAGCGAAGAGCGGCGAGGCGCCGGTGTCGCGGAAGTCGCTTAAAACAAGAACGCCGCGCGCACCGCTCTCGACGGTGAATGCGGACTTCGAGAATTGGAACACATCGGCGAGATTCGTGGCGCGCGTGTCGATGACAGCGGCGCGGTGCGCGAGGTCGATTGTGAGCGGCGGCGGTCCCATGGGACGTTCGAGTGCCTGGGTTCGAGCGAAAACGACGAGCGCTAGTTCGGTGCTTTCCGGATCGACGGCGGCAAGCAGCTCGCGCAGGCGGGCGCTTTGATCATCGAGCTGAAAAATGCTGTCGCTCACATCGGCGGTGACGACCAGTTGAGTTTTGCGGACGGCCTGCTGAAAACCCAGGCCGGCCGCGGCGAAAATGAGGCACAGGAATGCGACAGTTGTGATTGCAAACTGTACGACGCTGCCTGCGCGATAGCGCGCGCCGTGCCGTCTTGGCCGGAAGATCAGCGCGGCCGCAAGCCAGATCGGCAGGAGGCAGAGCCACAATGGAGAGGCGAGAGTCACACGTTCATTAGAATCGCGCAGCCGCTCATCGTGAAGGGCAGAATTGAGCGCGGCGGCGGCGGAAGGTGCCGCGGTTCAATTGGACGGACCGATCCGTCCTGCGAAGTGAGAACGAATGAGGGGTAAAAAGCTTGCTCAGATTAACGGAAGAGGGCGGCGAGTTTTTCGCGAGCTTTGCCTTCGCGGTCCTTCTGTTCCATCCGGGGCGAGAGCTTGCGGACCTGTTCGCCGGTGCGCACGCCGGACTTGAGCTTAAAGAACGCGCAGGCGTTTTTACCGAGGCGGTCGAAGACGAAATCGGCTTTGGGCTCGCGGCATTTGCGCGAGCTGTACTCGTCGTAGAACGCGCAGTTGGCGCAGGCATGCAGCCATGATGAGCATTGCTCGCAGACCGCGTCGGCGGGCATGGGCGCATCGACGCCCTGTGTGATTGTGCTGTTGCACTTGTAACATGAAGCCATGTGAGGCCTCCTCATAGGTGCCGGTCAAACGCCGGCGAGACAAATCTGATCATTCGACGGCTGCGGCCGTCGCGGATTGTGAGGTGAATACCGCTAATATCATCGGCACTCACCGGCCCGCAGTGAAGCGGACCCTGTTAAGATTTCATTTCATCGGTTCAGGAAATTGCGCACGCGATGGATCTGCAAGATCGCGCTTCATTCCAGTTTCGTCAAGGTTCAGCGGTGGAAGAGGGGTAGGGGCCAGGATCGGGGTTCGGGAGCGGCGTTAAAATCGCCATGCGCTCCGGAACCCGTCACCGTTACCCTTAATTGTCAATTCGGCATTGCTTGCCGTCCACCGAATCATAAGACGTATGAATTGAAGCAATGTTGCGGCCAAAATAAAAAAATTATTTCGTGCCGAGCAAAGGGGGCAGGCCATCGGCGCTGGACTGCTCGCCTGGGGGGCGGGTTTTCCAGCGCCTGTGAATCCAAAGCCACTGCTCCGGGTAGGTGCGAATTGAGCGCTCGACCGCGGCATTGATGCGGGTTAAGACGGCTCGAACGTCGGCATTGCGATCGCCGCTCTTTGGGTGTTCGATGATGTCCCAAACGCGGAAAACGTGGTGAATTCCGTCAGCCTTCCGGTTGAGCGTACAGACAAAAATCGGCACTCCCGTGACGATGTGAAGATCGGCGGGCGAAGCGACGGTTGAGGCCAGACTCCCAAAGAAAGGGACGAATTGACCCGCGACGCCGCCGTTCTGGTCGACTGACATGGTGACTATATCGCCCTTGTCGAGCATTTTTTTCAGCTTCCAGAGCACCTTCCATTTTTCGATGATGACGTTGCCGGAGCGCTCGCGGATTTCGAGGACCATGGCGTTGATCAGCGGGTTGTCGAGCGGGCGGGCGACGGACTTCAGCGGGTACCCCATTAAAGAAACCGCGTAGCCGCACAGCTCCCAGTTGCCGTGATGCGCGGGGACGCAGAGCAGCGCCTTATGGCGGGCAATCATTTCATCAAATTGCTTCAATTCGGTCAGGTCGATCAATTCGGGGACGTTCTCGCGGGTGAGGCGCGACATGCGCGCGAATTCGATGACGGAGAGGCCTACGTGTTCGAAGTAACGCCGGCACAGGTCTTCCTTCTCGGCTTGAGTTTTCTCTGCACGAAAAGCGATGCTCATGTTGTGGAGGACTTGCTTGCGGTGGCGTTTGTCGATGCGCCAGGCGAAGCGTCCGGCAGCGCGGCCGAGCCAGCGCGCGGTCGAATCGGGAAGTGCGTTCAAAAAAATGATCAGCGCCTGAGCGATGGCGTGGATGCTGCGATCGAAAAATGGATTTCGTTCTTTGCGTTTGGGCGCGGCGGTGTGCATTTCTTGAGAGCGATTGTATCAGGGATCGTGCGAAGGTTCCAATTAAACGCAGATGGAGCGGATGAACGCGGATTCACGCAGATAATACAACTGAAGTGATCGAATTTTTTGCGGTATCTGCGTCCTGCGTTAATTCGCGTCCATCTGCGTCTAATTGAAAACTCACGCGTCAAAGCGCAGGTGCCGCACGCGTGCCGGCGGAAGGTTGGCCGCGATGACGTGCTCGTCAAATTGATGCCGCCTGATGAACTCATGCTCGACGGCGTGGATGTTGCGCAATTGCGAGCGGCGCGCGGCGCTGACGAACGGCGCCTGCAGGTTGCGGATGCCGACGTACTCGAACCAGGTCAGCGTGCCGCCTGGTTTGAGGAGAAATTTGAAATGTTCGATGAAGCCGCGGACTTCGTCGGGCGTGAAACAATTGAACGGCAGGCCTGAGATGATCGCGTCGCAGGCGGCGGGCTCCTTGAAATTGCGCACGTCGCCGTGGTTGACGGCGATGCGGCCGCTCATTTTTTGGAACGCCGGTTCGCGCGCGGCGAGGCCTTTCAGGAATTCGCAGAAGTCGGCGCTGACTTCCCAGAGCTCCAGCCGCCCGCGGCCGTCCATGCGGCGCACGATTTCGCGCGTGACCGGTCCGGTGCCGGGGCCGACTTCGAGGACACGGAATTCGTCGGGCAGCGGATGCGGAATGGCGAGTGCCATTTTGCGGCCCAGGAAGCGCGTGCTGGGCGCGATGGCGCCGGTGCTGCGGAAATCACGGAAGGTCTGGCGAATGAAGGTGAGCGGGCTGAGGGGCATGAGGGGGCGATTATGCCGGGGGAATTGCAGAAGGGAAGAGTGAAAGAGGAAGTCAGTGATGAAGTGATGAAATCACCTCATCACCTGTCAGGCTTCCCACGCCGCTTGCAATGAAATGCGCGCTGAAATAGGCTTCGCGCATGCTTCCAATTCTTGGGATGACGACGGACGCGCAACTGATCGTGTGGGGCGTGCTGGCGATTGCGCTTGTCATTCTGCTCATCGGCTGGCTGAAGCTGAATTCGACGCTGGCGCTAATGGTGGGCGCGGTGGCGTTGGGGCTGATGACGCTGCCGTATGCGCGCGAACTGAATCCGAAAGAACCGGCGCTGACGCTGGGGTCGATCGCAAAGAGTTTTCAGGACGGCGCGGGCGCCATTCTGGGCGGAACGGCGTTCATCATCGCGCTTGGCGCGATGCTCGGAAAGATGCTTGAAGAGTCCGGCGGCGCGGAAGTGGTTTCGACACGCATCACGCAATTGTTCGGCATTCGGCGCGCGGCGTGGGCGATTTTTGCGATTGCGATTCTGATCGGGATCCCGGTGTTTTTTCCGGTCGGAATGATGCTGATCACGCCGCTGGTCTACACGCTCTCGCGGAGTCATAAAATTGCAGTGATGAGCCTGGGCATTCCGCTCACGGCGGCGCTGTCGAGCATGCACGCGCTGGTGCCGCCGCATCCGGGGCCGATGGCGGCGATGTCTTATTTTTCAGGGAAGGGCATCGGCGAAACGGACGTTGGGAAGACAATTCTGTATTCGCTGATCATCGGGGTGCCGTGTGCGATGGTGTCGGGGATGTTGTATTCGCGCTGGCTGATGAAGCGCGACAAATTCAGCGATGCGGACGACTTTGTGGCGAAGCAGAACATCGCGGCAGCCGGCGCGCAGGCCGCCTCGCGTCCCAGCTTCGGGCTCGCGCTGTTCACGCTGTTCCTGCCGATTCTTTTGATCTCAATTGGATCGATCTCGGCGCGCGTGCTGAGCGAAGGTGCAATGCGGGATTGGATTACGTTTTTCGGCGGGCCGCTGGTGTCGATGCTGATCGCGGCATTGTTTTCGTTCTGGTCGTTTGGCGTCGCGCGCGGGTTCAATGCGACACAGATTCTGAAATTCAGCAACGATTGCCTGATCCCGATTGCATCGATGTTTCTGGTCGTCGGAGCAGGCGGAGGATTCAACAAGGTTCTGCAGGACGGCGGCGTCGGCGAGGCGATCAAGCATTACGCAGCCCAGGCGCAGCTTTCGCCGCTGGTGCTGGGCTGGCTGGCGGCGGCAGTGATCCGCATCGCGGCGGGTTCTTCGACGGTGGCGATCACGGCGGCTGCGGGAATTGTCGGGCCGCTGATCAAAGGGCATTCGGATGTGAACATGGAATTGCTGGTGATCGCGATGGGCGCAGGGTCGCTGATCTTGTCGCACCTCAACGACGGCGGGTTTTGGATCGTGAAAGAAATGTTCGGGCTGAGCGTTTCTCAGACGGTGAAATGCTGGACGATTCCCACAACGATCGGCTCGGTGCTGGCGCTGCTATTGACGCTGGCGTTGCAGGCGGTGCTTCCGCGATGAAGAGTAGAAGGGACATAAGAGACCAAAGTGACCTCAGGGACTCAAGGGACCTGAAGGTTAACAGGCAGGTGCAGCGTGTTGCGATTTGGCTTTGTGGAGTGACGGCGCTCGCGATTAGCTGTGGTTGTGCCGCCGAGAATCCGATTCCGCTTCAAACCGAATTGAAAGTGCAAAGCGTTGGGGCGGCAGTGCGCGCGCCGCTGGGGTGGCAGTACCGGCCGGGTGAGTTGATTCCGCTCGACGTTTTTGTCGATAATCCGGGCGCGGCGATGAGTGCTGAGATTGCGCTGACTGAAGGGAACGCGAGCGGTGGATTCGCTGAGCGCACGGCGCCGGTCGTGACGCTGCCGGCGGGAAAGTCGCGGCATGTGCTGAGCGCGCGCACATCGCCGCTGGCGCCGGCGCTGGGGTTGAGCATTCACAGCCATTCGGATGGCGGTGGAAGCGCGGAGCTGTTTCGCGCATCGCTGTCGCCGCTGCTCGCGCCGCTGCCTGCGGGAGGACGGTTGATTCTGGTTTGCAGCAGCGTGCCGGCGGGACGCTTTCTGCCGCATGGGCCGAACGACAGCAGTCCGCATTGTGCCGGCAAAGATTTGCCGGCTGAAGCGTGGATGTGGGAGAGCGTCGACTGGCTGGTGCTCAATGATGGCACGATTAAAGAGGCGCCAATGCCCGCGCGCCTGGCTTTGAACCTTTGGCTTGAAGGCGGCGGGCGGATCTTTTTAGGATCGGCGGAAGCGCTCGCTGCCGCGCACGGTCTCGGATTGCTGCCGTTGAACGCGGAGACACCGCTTGAAGCAGAAGTGAGCTGGTGGGAGAAGAACGCAGGTTTGCGGAAGGGGAATGTGCTCGCGGAGAAAAATTTTCGGCCGGTGTTTGCCTGGCTGAATAAAGGGCTTGGGAAGGTCGTGTTCCTTTTTCCGGGCGCGAATGCGAACGATGCGGATGGGGCAGCGGTGTTCAACCGCGCGGAATTGCAACGGCCGCGTTCGGGCGCGCCTGATGTGCGTGTCGACCCCGAGCGTTATGAGATGTTTTCTCCAGCGGCGGCGAGCTCCGGCAGGCGCAACGCGGTGTTGTTGTGGGCGGGGCTGGGGGCCGTACTGTTATGCGCTGCGCTCTTCTTTTCGCATTCCAGCAAATCGCGCTTTGAAGCCGTGATCCTGCCGTTCGGCGTGGCGCTGCTTCTGGCGGCGCTGATTGCGAATGGTTTTCCGCGTGCGGAGTTGCTGGCCACGCGGGTGAGCTTTGAGCGTCATGCCGCGGATGGGGCGATCCTCAAAGATGAGTGGACCATGCTCGAATCATTCAGGAGGGAGCTTGAATGCACAGCGCGCGGACCGGTGAACGCAGCCGTGTCGCCTGTGATGGACGAGTCGAATGAATTGCGCTCGGTGAATTTGTCGCGGAGTTTCCAGGACGGGCGGATGAAACTGGCTGGCATTCTGGTGCGGCCGGAAAACGCGGCGCTGATCCATGCGTCTCAAACAATTTTGCAGAAGAACAGCGCGGCGAAGAGCGTCCTGATTCAGGTGAAATTCTTCGAGACGATGAAAGAATTCAGAGTGGCGGCGGATTGCGCGCAGATGAAATTGGGGGCATGGGTCGACGCGGATGGGGAATTGAGAATCATCGCGTTGGACGCCAACGGCCAGCCCCCTTTTATTGCCGCGCCGCTCAATGAAAGCGAAATGGCGCAGCGATTTTCGCTGGCTGCGGCGGAGGTCAACGCGCTCAGGCAGGCGTTTCGTTCGGCACGCGAGGTGAAAAGCGATGCTTTGATTTTCTGGCGCGAATCCGGGCGACAGAAGCATGACGATTCCGCACAGTTGGTTGAAATCGAGCCGCCGGCTTCGTATGAAAGTGAGTTCGTGGTGCGGATATTTTTTCAGAGGAGCCATTGACGAATGCTGGTGATTCCCGCGGTCGATATCAAGGACGGAAAAGCGGTGCGCCTGAAGCAGGGGCGCGCGGCGGAGCAGACAATTTACGATTTCGATCCGGTGAACGCGTGCCGGCGCTGGGCCGAGGGCGGCGCGAAGCGGATTCACATCGTCGATCTCGACGGCGCGTTTGAAGGCGCGCCGAAAAATGCCGCGGCGACATTGGAGATCCTCAAAGCATTCGGCGCGGCGCACGAGATCGAAATCGGCGGGGGCTTGCGCGCGATTGATGCGGTGGCGCGTTTCATCGAAGCAGGGGCCGCGCGCTGCGTGATCGGGACGAAAGCGCTGCAGGACCGCGCGTTTCTTGAGACGCTCGCGCAGAAATTCCCGGGCAAAATCAACGTCGGGATCGACGCGAAAGACGGCTGGGTCGTCGTGAAAGGCTGGGTCGAGATGAGCTCGACGCGCGCGACGGAAATGGTCAAGTCGCTGGCCGCGCTGCCGCTGGGCGAAATCATTTACACGGACATCGAACGCGACGGGATGCTGCAAGGGCCGAACCTGGCGCGCCTGGGTGAGATGCACGCGGCGAGCCCGTTTCCGCTGATCGCTTCCGGCGGCGTGACCACGGTGGAGAACATCCGAGACTGCAAAGCGCTGGGGTGCTTCGGCGCGATCGTCGGGAAGTCGCTTTACGACGGGCGGATCGATTTGAAGCGAGCGCTCGATGCCGTGAAGTAGCGCCCTTTCGCGCAGCGAAAGGCGACAATCAGTGGTTCGCTTCGAGCAGTTTGATCCACGGCCCAATGTAATGGCCGTTGTCGTGAAACGTACGGCCGCTGACGAGATTTCCGTCCACGACGCATGGTTCGTTGACGAAGATGCCGCCGCAGACCTCGAGGTCGTAGCGGCATTTGGGAACCGTGGCCATGCGGCGGCCATTGACGCAGCCGGCGTAAGCGGGAATTTCGACGCCGTGACAGACTGATGCGATCGGCAGATTCTTCTCGAAGAAATAACGCGTGATGCGGACGAGGTCCGGATCGTAGCGAATGTATTCAGGCGCGCGGCCGCCGGAGAACATGATCCCGGCATATTCTTTTTCGTTCACGTCTTTGAACGCGAGGTCGGCATCGAGCGTGTAGCCTTCCCATTCCTTCGTGATGGTCCAGCCGGGTTTGACTTCGTGGAGGACCATCTGGTATTTGCGCTTTTCGGGCGCGGCGACAATAGGCGTGAAGCCGGCTTCCTGCAGGCGGTAGTACGGGTACATCGTGTCGAGCGTTTCGCTGGCGTCGCCGATGATGATGAGGACCTTGGGCATTGTGTTCTCCGCTTGTGTGGAGCGGAGATTTTACTGCGTGGGCTTTTCGGGCGCCATGAGGCCGGCTTTCATTCCGAGCCTTGGCATTTTGGGGTCCGGGTTGTCGATCGCCGGGGCGATGTTGCGCCGGATGACTTTGGTTTTGACGCCAAGGTAATCGAGCGACGTGACTTCGAGCGTGTAATCGGCCTGCATGCCGTCGCGAATGTAGAAGCGGTCGCCGATCTGGGCGCCGTTCGATTCGCCGGCGCCTTCGAGCGAGACGGTGTCCTTGATTTTGTCCACCGCGCTCACGACGCCCGTGCAGGCTTTCGGGGCTTTCTTCGAACCGCCGACGACGAAGGGCTGTGCGTTGCTCCACAAGCTGATCTGGCGATTATCGGTGGTGCGCAGGCGGAGCTCGGCGCGGACATCGAACAGGCCGGTGGTCGGAAAGCTGAGCATCCAGTTTACATTCGACGCGTTGAAGCCGCCGAAGACGTCCCACTGCGTTGAGAACGAAGCGCCGGGTTCGATGGTCGTGGTCACCTGCGGCGAAGTGCGAAACGCGGCGGCGGTCTGATAGCCGCTGGGCACGACTTCGGGAAACGCCGCGAAGGTCGTATTGCCTTTGATCCAATCCGCGTAAGTTTCCTTGCCGGTCCCTTCGGCGAAGTACTCCGAGACGAGAGTGACGGGCTTCGTGGAGACGTTTAGGATGTCGAGCTTGATGGTGTGCGCGTCGATCTTGATGGGATTGTTTTCGACGATGAGGCGCACGCGCAAGCCTTCTTTTTCGGGGCCAGGCTCGGGGGTTTCCTGAGCAGCGGAACTCAAGGCGAGAGTTAAGAGCAGGGGCACGTAACGGTGCATGAATGAAGCCTCCTTTTGATAGATAGCATACAGCGCGATCTGAAGCGTATATGTAACGGCGATGTAAATGGGCCGTCAGCGCGCTGGAAGCAAATCTGTGGCGGCAATTTTAAGCTTTGGCGGAAACCGAGGTGAAAGGGTCTTGCCTGGCTTAAAATCCTTTCGCGTTTTATACCCATAGCCGAATGTGCCGCCAACCGGCGCCGGATCACGGTACACTTCGACGATGTTGTCCATTAGATTGATGATCCAGTATTCGGGAATTCCGGACTGGGCGTAAATGGCGGCTTTACGCATGCGGTCGTGAAGCAGCGACGACTCCGAGACTTTAATGATCAGTTCCGCAAAAGTGGGATGTCTGCGGGCAAAATCTTGCGCGCTGCCGCGAACGATGGCGATGTCTGGTTCAGGTTCGGATGACTCGCCGAGTTCCAAAGGGAGTTGAACACGCACACACCAGCCTGCCGGAATGCTCTTATGAAATATCGCGCTGGCCAGCATGATTGCACAGGCGTGCCAACTCAATTGCGGGCTCATTTCAATGATCTCCCCGTCCAGCAACTCCACACGCTTGCCAGTGAACCAGCCCATTTCCGCCATGCAATAATACTCTTCGCGCGAGAAACGGCGGTTGCGCGGCGGACGGACAAAGGGAGCGGCTAAAGTTTCCATGACGGGATTTTACCGACCTATTGCGCTTGTAACAATCATACCTTCGCGCCACAGTTCTTGAACAAAAGGATTCTCACACCGTCCGTCCAATCGCCTCCGCAATCGCGCGGCATTCATTCACCAGCTTCGCGAAGTCTTTCACGCTGATCGTCTGCGCGCCGTCGGTCAGCGCCTTCTCCGGATTGGGGTGGACTTCGATCAGGATGCCGTCGGCGCCCGCGGCGATGGATGCGCGCGTCATCGCCGGGACCAGGGTGCGCACGCCGGTGCCGTGGCTGGGATCGGCGAGGATCGGCAGGTGCGTTTTTTCTTTGAGCGCCGGGACAAGCGCCAGCGCGAATGTGTTGCGCACGTAGGATTCGAACGTGCGGATGCCGCGCTCGCAGAGCATCACACGGGGGTTGCCGCCGCTGAGAATGTACTCGGCGGCGAGGAGATGTTCTTCGAGTGAGGCGCTCATGCCGCGCTTGAGCAGCACCGGCGTTTTGACCGCGCCGCAGGCGCGCAGCAACAGGAAGTTCTGCATGTTGCGCGTGCCGATCTGCAGCACGTCGGCATACTTCGCGACCAGCGGCACATCGGCGGGGGCGAGCACTTCGGTCACGATCGGCAGGCCGGTGGCCTCGCGCGCTTCGGCCAGGTACGACAATCCTTCTTCGGCGAGGCCTTGAAATTGATATGGACTGGTGCGCGGCTTGAACGCGCCGGCGCGCAGGGCGACTGCGCCGGCTTCTTTGACGGCGTGCGCGGCTTCGAGAATCTGCGAGCGGCCTTCGACGGCACAGGGGCCGGCGATGATGGGGATCGACTTGCCGCCGAATGTGACGGCTTTCGATTTGCCGCCGCACGGGCTATCCGCGCCACCGATGTCGAACGTCGACGGGATGGGCTGCGACTCGCGGCTGGCCAGCTTATAAGGGGCGAGGATGGGCATGACGTTGTCCACGCCCGGAATCTGGCTGAGCTCGTCGACGCTGGTCCTGCGCTCGTCGCCGATCGCGGCGATGACGGTGCGCTCGACGCCAAAGAGCGTGTGCGGGGTGAGACCGATCTCTTTCAAGCGGACCTCGGCGTTCGTGACTTCCTCCTGGCTGCAACCCTGACGCATCACCAAAATCATGAAAATCCTCCGGCCTTCAAGTGAGGAGAGTATAGTTGGAAAATTGCGCCGGGGCAAGCGGGCGAGCACGGAGCAGGGGAGCGCAGGGGGCGAGGGAGCAGGGGGCAGGGAGTGTGCATACGCGGCGCGGAGAAGAATCACGGCGTTACGAGATCTGATTTTGAAAGTCCAAAGGCGCCGGAAGTTTTTTGATTGCTATTTCGTCGCCCGCGATTATTTAAAGAAGCATGCCCGCGCCGCGACGCATCCCCCCTGTCCGCCCCAATCCATCCGCATCGGAATCGACCCGAACAACCGCCACCGTCAAGCGCGAAAGCGAACCGATTGGAAAGCTTTTGGTCAGCGCTAAGGCTGCGACGCAAGAGCAGATCGCCGCGGCGCTCACGCTGCAGCGCAAGTCGTTCAAGCCGCTGGGGCGAATTCTGCGCGAGGAATTTGGAATTGGACAAGAGGTGCTGGCGGCGGCCCTGCGGAGGCAGGAAGTCGCACCGCGCATTTTCCTGCGCTTCTTCCCCTTCTCGGGGGAGACGCAGCACGCGCTCGATTTGGAATTTTGCCGGCAACATGAAGCGGTCGCCTTCGAGCGGCTGGGCAGGATGCTGTGCGTGGCGTTCTCGAATCCGAACACGAAGAATTTGATCAAACATATTGAGCTGCTGACGGCGAGTGAAGTTAAGCCGTTCATCGCGCCGTGGGAAGACATTCAGAAGCGGCTGGCGCTGGGATAATTGGTGCGTGTTTTGGGGCACGCTGAAGCGTGAACTCCAACTATTTACCGCCCTTCGCCCACCGCTTGATTAACGCTCCGCACACCTGGTCGCAAGCTTTCGCCGCGACGTCGCCGCCTTGATTGGTCACGGCAAGCACGGCGAAGCCGTCCGCGGGCGCCATCCACACTGTCGCGTAGTTGTAGTTGTTCGTGCCGCTGTGCGTGAGGACGCTGCCGCTCGCCCAGGGGCGCGTGGTGACGATCCAACCAGCGACGTACTCGGCGCCCGGCTTGGGTGTGTGAAGACGCTTGAATGAGTCGGCGTTCAAAAGCTTGCTGTTGCCGCTTTCCCCGCGCACGTGCTCGAGGATGAACTTGGCCCAGTCGCCGATCGAACAATGCACTCGGCCCGCGGGCGTCATGATCTCCGGATTGTCGGCGTTGGGGCCGGGCTCGAGCGGAACGACTTTGCCGCCGGCATCGACGCGGTGCTGCAACGGCTGATCACCTTGATGGGGCGTGCCCATTGCGCCGAACCCGACAGTGCTCATGCCGAGCGGGCGAAAGAGCCGGTCGGCGGCGAGCTTCTCCCACGGCGTTCCGGTGGCGCGCTCAAGCATCGCGGCGGCGAGGACGAAATTCTGATTGGCGTAGACATACTTTTCGCCCGGCGGATTGGCGGGCGGCTGCGCTAGAATTTTCTCGACAAGCTTTCCGCGGCGCACCGCAATAGCGCCCGGCAGCGCATTGATTTCGCATTCCATGCGGAACACGGCGCTGCCGCCATCCGTGTCGGCGGGCAGGCCGCTGCGTTGCGCGACAATTTGTTCGAGCGTCAGCTTGCGGTAGGCCGTGTTCATCTTCGGCACGAGCTCAGGGAAGACCTGTTCGAGCGTGGACTCCCATTTGATTTTTCCGGCTTCGACAAGCACTGCGGCGAGCGTGGCGGTCATGGCCTTCGTGCACGATCCGAGATGGAATTTGTCGTCGATGGTGACGCCGGTCTGCTCGGCAATGCGGCGCACGCCGACGGCGCTGACGGCCACGATCTTTCCGTCAACGATCGCCGCGGCCGCGAGCGCGGGAAGCTGGTGCTGCTCGCGAATTTTCTCGATAATCGGATCGATGTTGATGCGCGCGTCTTCGGCGCGGGCGAAGACGAGCGAACTGAAGAGCAGCGCAAGGAGGCAGCGATACATTTGAATTTGCATCGTTCTCTTCACAAGCCGCGCTCGCTCGCGTCACAGTTCCTTGACATATAGATTCTTGAACTGAATCGGATTGCCATGGTGCTGCAGCGCGATTTTGCCCTTTGCGGGGACGCCGGGGAGCTGCGCGTTGTGGATCACTTCCTCGCCGTTGAGCTTCACCGTGAGGCGGTCGCCTTTGATGGTGATCTCGGTGTGGTTCCATTCGCCGGCGGGCTTGTCCATTTTCTTGTCGGGCGTGACGCCTTTGATGACTTCGGGCGGCATCTTCGAGTCGGTGCGGTAGCCGTAGACCTCGCCCGAGCCCGTGTTCCAGCACCAGAAGTTTACCTGGCTTTTGCTGCTGCCGCGCAGGTACACGCCGCTGTCGCCCCACTCCTGAATTTCTTCCTGGATCACGTCGCCCTTATCGTCTTTTTTGTAAGTGCCGTCTGGAAGAATGATCGGATGCTTGATCGGATACGGCTTGCCGGACCAGCGCCAATCGACTTGGATGGTCACATCGCCATATTCTTTCTTTGACCAGAGGTGCTTAGCTTCGCCTTTCGCTTCGCTTTTGCCGTCGTAGTCGATGATGCCGTCGGCGATTTTCCAATGGTTGTTGTCGCCTTCGCCGACGTCCATGCCGGTGAAAGCCTTGCCGTCGAAGAGGGCGGTGAAGCCTTCGGGCGGTTTGTTGTCTTCGGCGCGAAGGATCATGCAGAAAAGCAGGGCAGCGAGAATAAGTAACTGGCGCATATTGAAAAGAGCTCCTTATGTAGTTGCCATAGAGGATATACGACACATGCGCCAATTGCTGGGCGGAAAAAATGCGGGGTGCGGATTGCGGAATGGGGAAATTGGCGTAGTGTACGCAGTCAACTCATCTTATTTTCGGAAGTTTTGGAGGCCACAATGTCCGCTGAGCCAATTCCGTTTTTGCGCACGCGACTGTCGATACAAATGTTTTTGCAATTCGCAATTTGGGGCGCGTGGGCGCCGGTGCTTGTGAAGCATCTGTCCAATATTGGATTCACACAGAACGATTCAGTGATGGTGATGGGCACTGGACCGCTCGCGATTATGATATCACCCTTGATCGCGGGACAGATTGCCGACAGATATTTCTCCTCCGAGCGATTTCTCGCTTTTTCTTATTTCGGCGCGGGGATCTTCCTGGTGCTCGCATCGATGATCAACGGTCCTGAAGTGAGCAAGATGTGGTGGATCAGCCTGGCGAGCATGCTTTTATTCGGACCGACGCTTGGATTGGGAAATTCGATTTGCTTCCACCACCTGGCAGACCCACGCAAAGACTTCCCCCTGATCCGCGTCTGGGGCACGATCGGCTGGATTGCCACGGCGTTCTTCGTCACTGCCGTTCAGAAAGTTCTGAACATCGATCTCCGAGCATGCCTTTACGTTGGGGCCGCCTTGAGTTTCGTCAATGCGTTGTATTGCCTGACGCTGCCCCACACGCCGCCCAGTGGCGACAAGCGTGAGCAATTTGCCGCCGCGAAAGTATTCGGGATGCTGCGAGATTCATCGTTTGCGCTGTTCACATTGATTGCATTCGTGCTGATGATCTTCGCCACTCAATATTACTTTACGAATGCGCTGTTCTTTCCGACGCTTGGAATTTCGGACCAGTGGCTGGGTCCGACGCAAACTATTGGACAGGTCGCCGAGATTGGAACGATGTTTATTCTGCCGCTGGCTTATACAAGACTGGGTTCCAAGCCGACCATTGCAATTGGAATCTTTGCGTGGGCGCTTCGTTTTGCTATTTTCGCCCTCGGCACACCAACATGGTTGGTTATTGCAGCACAGGCGTTGCATGGAGTGTGCTTCGCATTTGCCATTGCGGGTGCGATGATCTATTTCGAGCGCATCTGTACGCCGGATGTCCGGGCATCCATGCAGAGCTTTCTCACTTGGATCGCATACGGGTTCGGCATGTTTGTGGGTTCGCTGACCATAGGATTTATTTCGGCACAGTTCTCGAAACCCTCACCGGAAAAGCCAGCCGAGACGGTACTAAACTGGCATGGATTCTGGGCGGTGCCGGCGGCAGGCTGTTTTGTCCTGCTGTTGCTCTTCCTCGTCGGGTTCAAGGCCAGGGACGACCAGCCCAAGCCGGCTTGACGATTCTCCGAAATTCTTGGGAAGATTTACGTGCCTTCACGTAATCATAATACAGGCCATTGATAAACCTTCCCGGGGGAGTCGTTATGAAGCTTGTTTTAAGTCTGGTGCTGGGGCTGATTTTGATCGCCGGAGCGAGCGCCGCGGACCGCGCCAGCGCCGACGGTTTTGCCGCGGCGGCCATTATGCAGATCAGCAAGGGGAACGTCGAGCAGGGCAAGGATTTCCTTTACAAGGCACTGGCCAATGACGCCGACTGCACCGACGCGGTCTTCGAGCTCGCCAAGATTTTCGACAAAGAGAACAACGCTTCGGCACTGGATTTTTATTTGCGCTCAGTGGCCTTGATGAACAAGGACAAAAAACCCACCGACAAGGCCCGCCTGGCCGAAGCTGAAAGGCGCGTGAAGGCGCTCAACACGTTTGCCCCGCGCTTCAATCAGGCGGTCGAAGAATACGCGGCCGATTTGGATTCCATCGTCAAGCGCGCCAACGAGCCGGCCACACGCGACGTGGCCATGGCGCGCGTGCACGACATGGATCTGATCAGCGTCCTCCCGGCTGAGAAAGTTCCCAAATTCTACGCGTCGGTCGCCGCTGAAAAGGAAGCCCGCGAGAAAAAGCAGACGACGCCGGAAGTCGAACGCGAGTTGCGGGCGCTGGGCTGGACCACGGTCAAAGGCCTCTTTATTAAGAAGGGCAATGGTATTTACGAATCGACCGAAGGCCGCCTGGAAGCCAACCGCCAGAACGGCCGCATTGAATTCACGCTTCACAAGCATGACGGCGGCGGTTCGGTCTATGCCACGGCGCGGAGTGAATTCGGCAGCAACAACAACAGCGGCGAGGAAGGCGGCGACAAGGGCCGCGGCCGCGACCGCAACAACCGCGACCGCTTCGGCGATTTCTTCCGCCGACCGCGCGACATGAGCGTCGAAGGCTACGGCATCGTGGCTTCAATGAAGGAAGTCAAAAGCTATGGCATCGACGAAGCGAACCGCTTTGGCAGCAAGGACCCATACCTTCTGGGCACCAAGCAACTCCCCGAGGCCCCGAAGCACATGTTTGTCGTCGCTGCGATGGAGAACAACATCGATTTGTATGCCGACAACGCGCGCGAGGCCAAAGTGAGCTCCGGCAAAGTGTCGCAAAAGGGACCGTTCGTGCTGGATGTGAACGGCACGGTGGTCATCGAAGCGCCGCGTTTCACGGCGCAGTAATGACCTGAAGTGATGTGGTGATGAAACAGTTTCACTTGATCACTTTATTTCCCTCCCCACCATGCCCGTCGGGCGTTAAAATCGCCGCTTCATGAGAACCCCACATCATTTCATCGCCATTCTTTTGGTGCTGTTGGGTCTGTGTGGCGCCGAGGACGTCGCTGTCGCCAATGCCATGGCCGCAGCGGGTGCGGTCCACGCCTCAAAAGGGAACATCGAACAAGCGAAGGACTACTTTTACAAGGCGCTGGCCAACGACGAGAACTGCGGCGAGGCGCTGTACGAGCTTGCGCGGCTTTTCGAAAAAGAAGGACAGCCGGTGGTCGCCGGTGAATTTTATGAACGCGCGCTGGTGCAGCTTTCTCAAGACAAAAGAACCGCGATGGCGGCCAAGCGCGCGGACGCCGAGCGGCGGCTGAAGGCCGTCAATCCGCTCGCGGTGAAACTCAATGGGTATTACGAAGACTATGCGCGCGATCTCGACCGGCTGGCTTCGAAGCTGCCGGATTCGATGACGCTGGCGGCGCTGACCGAGCGCGCGGAGCAGTTGAAGCTGGACAAAATACTTCCGGCGGAGAAGGCGCCGAAATTCCTGGCGGATGCGAAGAAGAACTTGGAGGCCGGGAAAGACGGCGTGGTCGGAACGTCTCCGGAAGTTGAGCGCGAGCTCAAAGCGCTGGGCTGGACGACGGTGACGGGATCGTGGGTGAAGAAAGGGCAGGGGATTTACGAGGCGAAGGACGGGAAGCTTGAAGCGCAGAAAACAAACGGCAGCATCGATCTGTTTGTGCTGAAGGGCGGAACGGGCACGGTGAAGGCGTGCGTGCGGAACAATTTCAACGCCGGGAATTTCTTCGATTTGAACCTGAGCGGCTACGGCGTGTTGTTCAAAGGAAAGGAGTGCCGCCTGTACGGTCCGAACGCGATGGTGATGAAATTCATGTCCGGGAATCTCGATCCAGCGCTGATTCGCGCCGACCCATTGCCGGATGCGAATGCGAAGAACCACGCGACGATCGTCGTGAATGAAGGCAGCCTGGATTACAACGTCAACGACAAGCGGCATTCGGTTGCGAACAACAAGCTCCCGCGCGAAGGCGGGTTCGTCGTTGAAGTGACAGGGACGATGACGGTGGAAACCCCGCGTTGCGTGGGGAGATAGTTTTCAAGGTTTCAGGTTGCGTGAGCTTAAGAGCTCTGAAATCTTGAAACCATTATTTCAGATTCGCCGCGTGCACCTGCGCGACTTTTCCCATGTAATGGTCTTCCTTGAACTCCACTGCCGCCTTCTGAATATGCTCGCGCTCGAGTTTCTCGTCGCCGAGCGCGCAGTAATACAGCCCCAGATACAAGTGCGCGAAACACAGATTATTTTTCAATTGCTGCTCGTTCGGATCGCCAGCTTTCGCTGCCGCGATGACGGCTTCGGGTTTCGCTTCGCCTTTGAACAGGGCAAAAATTTCTTTCATCGGCACGCGCGTATCCTTTGCGAGATCGATGGGGATGATGTTCTTGCGTGCGCTCTCGACACTTGAGGCTTTCGCCGCGCAGAGGAAATGCCAGGCCGCGTTTTCGACGTCGTTGGGGTTCACGTCCTTGTGCGATTCGAATTGCTTGCGGCCGTCGTCGAAGCGCTTCGCGTAAAAGAGGGCGATGCCGCGCTGCCAGTGCTCAGGCGCGCGGCTGGGCTGGGCTTTGATCTCGGCGTCGAATTCGGCGATGGATTCGGCGAACTTGCCGGCGAAGAAAAGCTCGCAGCCTTTCTTGTGGTGCTCCTGGGCGGATTCCTCGGCGGAAGCGGCGGACATCAGAACGAGTATCGCGGCAAAGTAAAATCGGTTCACGAAAAATGCCTCCGAAAGGAGGCATCATCTTAGAAATTGAATTTCTCCGATGCAAGCCGACTTCTCAATGCTGCGCCGGCGAGGCATTCACCACGATTTCCTTCTGCGGCGCGCTTTGCGCGCCCGGAATCGGGAACGGCATGCTCGGCGGAATCATCGACTGCGGTCCGTTCGGGGCACCGACCTGCTTGGCGCTGTCGGTCCAGCCGGCGATGAACACGGCCATCGTCCAGAACGGACAGAGGTTCAGGCCCGGCACCATCTCACCCATGATTGACGGCATGAACGACCAGTGCCAACCCAGCAGCGAGACCATGATTCCCGCGGTGACGACGTCGATGAAATCGGAAACCGGACTGAAGATGCCCTCCGCCGTGACGGGAAAAAGGACCAATTGAATCAAATCCGCGAAGAACGCGACAATTCCGGCGACAATGAATTTCATGCTTGGTATTTTCATTCAAAATTTCCTCAATACGGCCTCACAATTTAGACGCTCGATCGGGGGCAATAGTCATCAGAAAATGTGCAATTCACGAATCAGGGATCAGGAATCAGGAAACAGAAATCAGGAATTAGAAGTGTATTCTCGATTTTTCATGGCCCCTGGCCCCTGACCCCGTCTTGGCATTGAAAAATAGGCCCACAAGCGCGAAGATGTTGTGATGCCAAAGGCGCATACCTTTTAAAAAAAGCGAGATGGACGATCCATGGGCAAGACGAACGTGTCCGAAGAGCGCGACAGCGTGAAAATTTCGAAGCTCGGCGAAGAGCTGGGGGTGGACCCGCGCGAGATCGTGGCGGCGGCCAAAGAGATGACGATGGAGAACGCGAAGGTTCCGGCGAGCTGGGTGACGGCCGGGCAGGCTGATCGCCTGCGCGCCAAATTCGGCGGGAATAAAGCGCTGAAGGAAAAGCTCGAACGCAGGCAGCAGTTCCGCGAGACGGGCACGCTTCCGGAAGATGCCGCCTCGAAGCCGAAGACACATACGCCAAAGCTTGGCAAGGAAACATTCGAGCACGATCGCCGCAAAATCTTTGGCGTGGTTGAGACGGCCGGCGGCGTGAAGGTCGAGACCTCCGGGCCAAGCGGCATCACCGCGAAACCAGCCGTGACCGGCATCACCAAACCCGCGGCGCACACGGCAGCTGAGACAAAACACAATCTCGCCGCTGAGCTTCCCGCGGCGAAGAAATTCATCGGCATCCAGGTCAATCCGCCGATCCGTCGCGAGCCCGGGAAACCTGACGAACGATTCGGCGTGGTCGCGGCCGCGCCTGAAAGCGAAAAGCCCAAAATGTCAGATGCACCGGTGACACAGCCTCCCGCAGATTTGTGGGGGAAGCTCAACGACGGACGCGCGCCGATCGAGATGGCGGCGGCATCTTCTTCTCTTCCTCTCCCCACCGGGGGAGAGAGTGGGGGGGCAGCGGCTGATGAGGCTCAGGAAGAAATTGCGCCGGAAGCCGTGAAAGAGGAGCCGAAGATACAAACGAATGTTCCTGATTCTGTCATGGAATCGGTCGCGGCGCCGGCCGCGGCTGAGGAAGTTGAAGAAGAGGACGAAGAAGAAAATGAAATCGAAGCTGCGCAGCCCACGCGAGCCGAGCGCAAAAACGATGGGGTGCCGGTGAAGCTGCAGCCGAAGCACAAGGCCTTCGGCGCGAAGATGAAATTGAAGCACAAGAAGCACAAAAAGCTTCAGGCATCCGGGGACTCCCACCGCGCGCCCGCCCACGGTGAAGCGAAGGCGCCGAAGAAAGCCGAACCCGCGAAGCCGCAAGCCGCCGCTCACCCGCCGAAGAAAAAACACCCCGAACGGGTCGCCCCGCGCGAGGGTTTTTTGACGAGGCTGCGGAAGAAGCTGCTGGGGAAGTGACGGGGTGTTCGTCGTTCGTCGTTCTTGGTCTTACGTAACCGCAACTTCAACCAAGAACAAAGAACGGAGAACGAAGATTCAAATCAGGTCAGTCCCTTTGCTACGTCCCCGCGAGGCGGCGTGGTGAACGTTGGGTGGCTGAGCGTCTTCGTCGTATTCGTGCGGGGAAGCCGCGAAGCGGCCCTGGCCGTCGTGCGGCACCGTCGGCACATGCGGCGCGTGCGGCAGGTTCGAAGCGGAATCGTGTTCCATGTCTTCGTCGCGCGGCAGGCCGTCGTACATGCCGCTGGGCGGCGGGGCGATGCCGGCCATGAGCGCGGACGAGCCGGTGTTCTCGAATTTCTTTTCCTTGAAGATCCACGCTTCCTGGATCGGGATGTACTGATCCGCGGCCTTGATCAATTCGCTCGCGGTCGAGCGCTCGAAGCTCACCACCTCCACGCGGCAGCCGTTCATCTTCAGGCAATCGACCAGCGGCACATAATCGCCGTCGCCGGTGACCAGTGTCACGCAATCGAGCTTGTGGGCCATGGTCATGGCGTCGATGGTCAGGCCGATTTCCCAGGAACCTTTCGAAGTCGTTCCGGCGCGGCCATCGGGGTCGGGGCGAATCTTCAGTTCCTTGATTTTGAGCTCGTAGCCGAAGCGGCTGAGCGCGTCGTGAAAGCCAGCCTGGTTCACGTCGGGCTTCTGAACGATGTAGGCAATGGCGCGGATGAGGTGGCGGGTGCCGGTGATCTCGCGCAGCAGGCGGCCGTAATCGACTTTGCTCTGATGCAGCAGCTTGGCCGAATAGAACATGTTTTGAACGTCGACAAAAATGCCGAGGCGCTGGGGAAAGGTGCGCGCGATCAACGCGGGTGTCGTCGCGGACGATTGTGATGCCGTGGGGGTGCCGTTCATTTCTGACTCAATCCTTTCTCGAACCGATGACCTTTAACGTCTATTAGTTGCTTAAGCCGCCCATAAACAGTAAAAAAAAATTCTTTTTGAGGTTTTAGCTTGAAGGCGGGAAACCTTATCACACATTCCACTCTTCCGCAAATTGATGCGCGGCATATTCCGGGTCGGGCGCGCCAATGACCGCCGTCGAGACCGCCACTCTCCGCACACCCGCTGCCTGAAGCGCTTTCGCACGCTCCAGCGTGATTCCGCCGATCGCGAAGACCGGCACCGACAAATTCAGCGCTGCCACCTCCTCGGCGAGTTTTAATCCCGCCATTATGGGCGCGGCCTTCGTTTTTGTTTCGTACATCGAGCCAATCCCGATGTAATCCGCGCCTTCCGCCACGGCCGCCTGCGCCTGGGATGCCGAATGCGTCGAGCGGCCAATCAGCAATTTCCGTCCCGCCAATTTCCGCGCGTCCGCGAGACTCATGTCGCCCTGTCCCAAATGCACGCCCGCTGAATTCGAGAGCAGCCCCAAATCCACGCGGTCGTTCGAGAAAAAGACGGCACTGGATTCGGCACAAAGCTCGCGCACGCGCCGCGCGAGCGCGAGGTACTCGGCATCGGGCATTTCTTTTTCGCGCAATTGAAGCGCTTTCACTCCTCCTTTTAGAACAGCTTTCGCCGTCGCGATGGCGTCCCCATTCGCACACAATTTCGATGTCAACAGCACGTACACTTTCGCACCCTGAAGCACCTGGGCGGCGGCGCTGGCGCAGGTGAGCCATTGCTCAGACTCATAGGCCAGGTAGCGCAGCCGCGAAAGCTGCTCGGCACGGGGAGCGTCCACCCCGCGAAGATTTTCCTCCAAGACGCGCAAGCCCTCCTGCGCGCGCTTGAGTCCACGCTGCGCCACTTCGAGCGGGGTTTCGACATCGATGCGCCGGAGCACGTCCTTCCAGTGTTCGGGTTGCATCGGGTCGGCCGATACGTTGCGGGCTTCGACCAGCGTGCTGCTCAAACCGGGCACGCCAGTGAGGATTTCAGTGACTGTCTGACGCTGCAGTTTCAACCGTGCAGCCTGTTGTAGGTCTCCTATCAAAAACCGAACAAAATCTTCGGCTGTTCTAATCCCTTCCCGGACACGGTTTGCATTCGCGTCAAGGATGCGCGCCAAGCCGGTATCGATTGCCATTCAACCTTGAACCTTGAACCTTGAACCTGTTATCTCGACCGCTCTAAATACCACCCGAAAGTGAACACACATCCGCCGATGCCCAGCAAAATCATCTCTTTCGCCATACTGGGTTCCCCATCGACCAAACCCATGCCGGCCACCAGCGCGGCGGCACAGATGACCATTCCCACGATTTCCAGTAGCTTGCCGATGTAATAAAGGGTCATGCTGTTCTATATGCCGGTTTTGCGCGATTAATCCAGCGATTACTTGAATAGACCCAAATCAAACTCCACTGCATATTTGCTTCGGTATAGTACAACACATTGTGCGTTACGGGCGATAAAATCCGATAAAAAATTTGCCGAAGTACAGTCAAGGATAACACCGAAAGAATTAGACGAATTGCGGCGGGATTTATGACAGCTATTCCGGGCACAAATTGAGTCTCTCGCAGAGGCCCAGAGGCGCTGAGAATACAAAGAACGAGCGTTTCTTGAGTATGCGACCTTTCCTTTCTTTACTTTGCGTCCCTGCGACTCTGCGAAAGATCATTCTGGACACGCGGCATCCATCGCGCTAGGCTTTCGCAACTCATCAGGAGACTCCTCAATGCTTCAACGATCCTCCCGCGCGATTCTGGCGGTGTTGTTGTGTTCGTTTGTGCTGCGGGGCGCGGATGCCGATCCCGCGCAGAACCTGGTCGAGAAGCTTGGGCCGCTGCTGGACACGATCAATGGCAAGGCCGAAAAATTCTGCCTCAAAGCAGCTTTCGATGTCGCCGGACAGAAAGGCAGCGTCGAAGTGGGCGCGCGCAACGCGCGAACTTTCTGGCTGAAGCTGGATGCGGGCAAGGACATTCAGGGCACAATCAGCGTCACGCCGGAAGAAACATGGCTGTACATTCCCTCCAAGGAGCTAGTCTTCAAAGGCGCCGGCGCACTTCCTGAGAACGCAGAAAAAATCGATCCCGTCAAAATCGCGCTCGCCGCGGCGAACCTTCAAGCAAGCACGCAGGTCGCATGGAATGCGTTGCGCGGCGAGCAGCGAGAAGTCCTGGCGCCGATGATCAACCTCGCGGCGTTCGTTGAAGAAAAACCCGCGTCGAAGGCGTTTGAATTCCGCAAGGAAAAAGAAGGCCCCGTGCTTGGCGCGATCAAATTTGGCGAGACCGGGTTCGAAATCGAAATCAGCTCGAAGAACGGCGACAACATCCACATCAAACGCGCCGATGAGATTGAGCCGCCCGTTTTCACGCGGCTCCCGCAGGGCGTGAATGTCGTCGAAGTCCCGCGCGCCGAGCTCGAACGAGCGCTGCACCGCGGCGCGGCGCGTGCGATCGGCATTCTCGGCGAAGACCAGCTCGCCGTCCCGCCGATTGACAACGTGGTTGAAATTCCCGGTGCGCGGCTTGAGATCAAAGACGGCCAGCGCGTCTGCTGGCTGACCGGCTCGCCTGCTGAAATGGGCCGCGAGCACGGCAAACTTTTCGCGCGCGAAATCCGCAAGGTGATGGATTCGACGCTCTACGTCGTCGGCTTCGCCTACAGCGTGGGGAAGGGGAAGTGGTTCCTGGACGACCTGCGCGGCGCGTGGAAGCGCCTCGAGCCGCACTGCGACAAGGAGTATCTCGAAGAGCTCGATGGCCTCGCCGAAGGCTCGGGCATTCCGCGCGACGAAGTGCGGATCGCCGCTGTCTTCCCTGAATTGTTCCACTGCTCCGGTTTCGCCGTCGCGAAGGACGCCACTGTCGGCGGAAAGCTTTTTCACGGCCGCGTGCTCGATTACATGACCCAGATCGGCCTGCAGCATGTCCAGGTGGATTTCGTGACGAAGTCGCCCGGCAAACACGCGACCATCAACGTCGGCTACGCGGGCTTTGTCGGCTGCGTGACCGGCATGAACGACGCACAGATTTCAATGGGCGAGATGGGCGGACGCGGCGAAGGAAATTGGGACGGCACCCCGATGGCGTTCCTGATGCGGCGCGTGCTCGAGCGCTCCGGGACGCTTGAAGACGCGCGCAAAATCATGACCGATGCCAAGCGCACCTGCGAATACTATTACGTGATCGCCGACGGCAAATCGCGCGAGGCGTACGGCGTTGCGGCGTGGCCCGAAAAAATTGAGTTCCTCAAGCAGGGCGAGACGCATCCGCTGCTGCCGTCGTCCGTCCCGGGCTGCGTGCTGCTTTCCGGCGGCGACCGGTACACGCTGCTGGCTCAGCGCGCGAAGGAAGGCTTCGGCAAGCTTGACGAGCAGGGCGCGCTCGACTTGATGAAGCGTCCGGTCGCGATGAGCAGCTGTCTGCATGCGGTCCTCTTCATCCCGGAAGACCAGACCTACTATGCGGCGCATGCGAGTTTGCGCGGCCACAAACCGGCTTCCGAACAGAAATATGTGAAGCACAATTTCAAGGAGCAGGTGGAGATGCTCTCGAAAGTTGAAGAGAAGAAGGTGTCGGCGGCGGAGAAATGAATTCTGTTCCGCGGACGCAAATTGAACAGGACGATTGAACACGCTCAGGGTTCAAACGCCTCTTCCTGATCCTCCTCGACAATCGGCATGTCGTTCAGGCGGTTGTATGTGTTGCCGGTGTTGGTCTGGATCGTTTCCTTCTGCGGCGTGATCTTGATCACACCCAGGTCTTTTCGCTCGCCGGCTGTCACTTCGAATTCGCCAACCAACTGCTCGGGGGATTGCATCTGCTTGCCGGTGTTGCTGGAGTAGGTGTAGCTGTGCGATTTGATTTTGTATTTGCCCGGAACGAGACCTTGAACGAGCGTCTTTCCGCCGCCTGAGGGCTTCAGGTACGGCGGCATTTCGCCCACGACCTGCACGCGCAGGCTGGTGCGACGTGTGCTCGCCGTGGTCATCCGCTTTGAGGGCGGCGTGTACTGGCAGCGGCTCGCATCGCCGACGATCGTCACGTAATACGTGCGCTGAACGTAACCTTCGCTGTTGTTCTCTTCGAACGGCGGCTCGGTGAAGTCGAAGCGCACCAGCGCCGATGCGCTCGCGTCCGGCAGCTCGACTTCCAGCGGCGGATCTTTCACCAGCGCCTCAAAGCTCTTGATGTTGTCGAGCTTAAACGGGCCCGCGTAGTTGTCGCACTGCAGCTTGCGCGTGTACTGGGCATCGTTGGGGTCTTCTTCTTCCATGTTGTAATAATTGCGCGCGCCGCGGTTGATCAGTGCGTAATATTCGCCGGGCATTGCGCCCCAGAATTCGGCGCGCCCGGTCTCGTCGATGTAGCTGTACACGGCCGGCCGCGCGCGGGCGGATACCGGCGTGGCGCTGGGGTTCGTGACCGCGCGCTTCTCGTAGACTTCCCGGTCCACCAGCGACACGCCCGAACCTTTCATGGTGTCCGGCAGCTGGATCGCAAAGCCGCCGATCTCACGCATCTCGATCTTCAGGTCGGTCACCGAGCCGTTCGTCAAATCCGCCGAGATGCCGCGCAAGGATTCCAGCAGCACCGACTCTGCCGAGAGCGTGTACTTGTCCGGGTTCAGGCCGGTGATTTCAAATTCGCCCGCAGCATTCACGCCGGCGGAGAAGGACATGTTCGCATTTTTTCCCTGGACGGCGATCGCCGAGCGCTGAGGGTCGATCGATTTGCCGGCCGGCGGAATCAATTTGCCCTTGATCACATAGCCTTTGCGCAGTGTCACCGTCGCCGTGCTTTCCATGTTGGGTTGGATCGTGACCTGCGGCGGCGTCGGCGTGAAATAGCCGTCTTTGTTGACTTGAATCACACGCGTCCCGGTGCTCAGGCCGCCGAAGCTGACTTCGCCTTTCGCGTTGGTGCTTTCGACGCGCCGCGTGGGCATGCGGTTGTAATAATTGTAGTACATGCCGTTGTTGTTCGCGTTCGGCGCCGGGTCGACCGCCGCGCCCTGGATTGCATTGCCTTCTTCGTCGACAATCTTCAAGCGCAGCCTGCCGTACTTGATCTTTTCGAGCTTCAGCTCGATCTTGTTGAAATCGATGCCCGGCTTCGAGCAATCCAGCTCGGCCATTTTGTAGCCGTTTACTTTGACGCGCAGCTTGCCGTTGTAGCCGCTGTAGCCGGTGTAGATGTTGAACGTGCCGTCCGAGCTCAGGCTGCTGCTTGAGCTGCCATTCGGGTACTGGTAATAAACAGTCCCGCGCCCATAGCCTTCGCTGTCGCCTCCGACGACTCTTCCTTTGATCATCTGATCCGTGGAGCGCGCCGCAGTGGCCGGTGTAGCGGTGAACTTGAACTCATCCAGCTCAACTGTCTTTCCGGCTTCGACCTTCACGCCACAGACCAGGAACGTCTGCTCGAAACGGTTGTTCGAGAGACATGCGATCAGCAGGGAATACGTTCCGGGCGCGAGATTCTTCAGCAGGAATTTGTCGCTGTTCTTGGGGTCGATGTAGCGGTTGTTTCCGTCGTACTGGCGCTGATAATTGAGGTAGCTGCGCGCTTCGTCCCAGGTGTTGATGCCCTGGATGTAACCCAGCACTTCCTGCGGCACTTCGGCAATGGCCTGAGGGTCTTCGAGGATGGGATAAAAGAGCAGATCGGAGATCGCCCGGCCGTCCGAACCGATGGCTTTGCCGCCGACGCTGCCGCCGTGGTTGAGCACCACGTCTTTGATTTCAGTGGTCCCGCCGGGCTCGATCTCCGCCGTGACGGTAACAGGCGCGTACTGCTCGGCCTTGATCTTGATGCGGTATTTACCCGGCTTGAGGTTGTCGAGCGTCAGCTTGCCGTCGTCGCCGGTTTCATTTTGCGGCTGGCGGTTGTTCCAGCGATTGCGCAGCATGCGCACGTTCGCCGCCGCGCGGTTGCGGCGCTCGCCGTCCGGACCGGGGTGCACATATTCGGTGTCCACGAACAATTTCAAATGCTTGAGCAAATCCTGCGCGCCCGCTTCTTTCTTGGGGTTCTTGTCCTGCTCCTCCCTGGCCTTGTCCTCGGCAAGCTTCTTCATCTCTTCTTCGAGGACTTTGATGCGCTCCTTATAGCGGTTGATGGAGGCTTCCATCGCTGCTGTTGACGTTGCCACCCTCACGCCGCCGACCTTGGGTTTTTCGTTCTCAGCCGTCTCCACTTTCTTTCCATCTTCCTTTTTCTTTTCGTCTTCCTTCTTTTTCTCTTCTTCTTTTTTCTTCGCCTCCGCGACGCGGTCTTCGAGGGACTTGAGCACGGTCCGCAAGCGCTCCGCTTCCTGCTTCTTGTTTTTCAAATCGCGGTCGGGGCCGCTTTCGGCGAGCTCCTCCGGCGTGAGCGGAATGCCTTTGATCGTGATGACACATTTGCCGTCCGGCCGCGCCTGGAGCGCCAGCGTCGGGCCTTCCACCGTCTGGCCTTCGCGCACGCGCAGAATTGGGCCGATGGTCGGCGCATAGCCCGTGTTGGTGGCCACGCAGTAGAACACGCCGTCGCCGACTTGATCGACGGTGGCGATGCCTTCGGCGTTGGTCACGTTCGACCCAGCGGGCTGGCGCGGGTTGTTGACGGTGTCCGCGCCCGGATCGAACATGCGGGGATTGAAGTAGGCTGAGTTGTAGAGCTCGACGGTCGCATTTGCCAGCGGCTTGCCTTCCTTGTCCGTCACGCGCACGCGCGCGGCGCCGCCTTTCGTGACGGTCATGACTTTCGGAGAGGGGCTGTTGCGGATGATCAGCGACTGATAAAAATTCCCGCCTGCTGTGCCGTAATTCGCATACTCGCCCACCGGCCAGCACTTGGGCATGTTGACGTTCACGCTGTACTGCGCGGGATTAATATTTTTCAAACGCGCCGTGCCGTTCGCATCCGTGGTGATGCGTTCCGAGGCGTTGTTCCCGCCGCGGTAGCGGTCGTTGTAATCATAAATCTGCAGGTTCATGTCCACGCCGGAAACGGGTTTTCCCTGGCGGTCGATGAGGTGATACACGAGTTCCGTGCGCGTCAGCTTCGAAAGCAGTTGCGCCGCGCCCTGCCGCAGTTCCAAATCCTGCGTGGATTTGACCACGCTCTCGAGCGCATCGCGAGCTTTCTCGCCCAGCGCGGCAAGCTTCTCGGAAGCCCCGGCACGGGTATCGAAATCGTCATCGCTTAGTTTTTTGATGAGCTCGACTGGGTCAAGCTGCGCCTCACCACCCCAAATGGGGAACGCAAAAACCGCCGCCAAAAGCACGGCCCAACTTATCTGACTTTTCTTCATGTTTGCAATTAATGGAGGCATGTGTCACCCCGCCCGCAATGGCTTCGTCCTTATCGACGCGTGCAACACTATACACTCGCCGCGTATTGTCATCCGAAAAAATATGCTTCGAGGGTGAGATTCGCGGATTCGAATTTTCGCGAGTAATCCTATTGAACTTTTTTAAACACTCATGTTCATATCGAGGGCTTTCCCCCATATGCCCATCAACAATGCCAAGTACGCAGGCGGTGCGGTGCGCTCGCGAGTACCCGAAAACGTGCATAAACACTGCCGCGAACCCGTCAAGGCTGACTCGACTTAAAGTACAGAATTCTTGGCATTTATAAATTTACTGAAGAAAAAGTTTTGATTTTGCTTGCAATTGATGAAAACAGCAGAGTATTCACAAATATTAAGACGCTCTTAATCGAGCGCACGATTTCCAACCGACAGTTGAATTGCCAGCGAGCAGTCAGCGCGACCCGACGTTAGTTTCGAGAACTCACCCCCTGTCCAAAAAGCAGGGCTCGGCTACAGAGGAGCAAGCAACATGTTCACAGCCACATCGGCCAAAGGTCACCACATTCTACGTTCCGTCGGACTTGCGGCGTTTTTGCTGCAAAGTTTTTCAGCGTTGGCCGCCAGCGCTGATCCATTGGGCGCCAACCCAACGGCCAGCCCCTCGGGCGGGAATCCTCCCTTGGTCGTGAACTTCAGGGCGCAGTCGGCCGGCTCTGGGCTGTACGTCGAAAAGAACGGCGTGGTCTGTATTGAAGCCGAGAATTATCTGTCGACGTCGGGCGGCACCAGCGGCACCAATGACGATCCCGCGCCCACCGTCAAGACGGCCATCGCCAATACGCTCACCGATACCAATTTCATCGGCGGCAAGTATCTCGACTTCGTGTCGGGCGCGGCCGGAGATGGCGGCCAGGTCGCCAACACGGTGAACGGGCGTGTGCGTTACCAGATTAACTTCACGACCACCGGAACATACACTATTTGGGTGCGCCGCCAGCAGACGGGCGGAAGGTCGTTCTGGGTCTCTCTTGTTCCAGTCGCCAGTCAACCCAACTTCCTTGTGCACGCGGACAACGCCCAGGATTCGCCCAACTGGGTGTGGCGAAACAATCAGGACGCGCTCGGCGCGGGCACGCTGACCCGCGACGTGACCACGCCCGGCGATTATTTCCTCGATATTCAGCGCCGCGAAACGCCTTATGAACTCGATCGCATCATGCTGCTGCACAGCAGCGTTACCACGCCGCCCAGCGATCCGCTCAATGCGAACAACCCACCCACGGTAGACCAGGGCCAGCGCGGTCCCGATGAAACACGCGCGAGCTTCACCTGGGATTTCGGCGACCCGGCCAGCGGCGCAAACACTGCCAACACCGACAGCGCCATCCACACGTACAGCACGAATGGTCAATATACCGCCAAGGTGACTGTCAACGACGGCGTCACATCCGTGCAAAAATCGGTTCTCATCAGCGCATCAACACTCGCCTCTCCGACGGCCTCGCCTGTGAGCGGCACCTATTACAATAAAGTGAGAGCCTCGCTGTCTGGTCCTGCGGGTTCGACCATTCATTATACAATCGACGGCACAGACCCGGTTCCCGGCCAGGGCACCACGCAACAATATTCGACCCAGATTGGCCTGACGGTGACCACCCAACTCAAGGCTGTCGCCAAAGTCGGGACGGATGTCAGCCCGGTGACGATTGTGAATTACGTCGTCAAACCGATCCCCGCCCAGGAAGTGATCAGCGTCAATTTCCAAAGCGTGGACAACGTCGCGACCAATGCGATCCTTGCCACCGAAGTGGCCGGAGCAGTGCCAAGGGCCAATTGGAACAATTTCGCGGCAGGCACCGGGAACAATCAGCCTATCATCACGGAATCCGGCGCCAATCCACCGGGACTGACGATTTCCTGGTTAGGCCACAATACCTGGCACAATGGCGAGAACGATACAAGCCCCAACGGCAAGCTGCTTTCCGGTTATCTCGACGACGGCTATACCACTCCGCTCCCTTCCAATGCCACGTTCAATAACGTGCCGTATTTGCGTTACGATGTTTACGTGTATTCCCACGGCGACACGGCAAACGGCAATGCGCAGGGCAGTTATTTCGTGGACACGTTCATTCATACCTCTGCCGATCCTGGGCATACTGCCGGCGGCAGAGATTTGCTCAACCGCTCGCCGTTCACCCAGAATTTGATTGAAGCCGTCGGCAACGGCTCCATCGGCGATTATCTGGTTTTCCGCGGCGTCAAGCTTCCAACCTGCGTTGTTTCCTGCTACGAATTGAATCCAGGCGCGCAACGCTGCCCGCTCAACGGGATTCAGATCGTTCCGGCCGATGTGCTCATCACGCAGTTGTCGCCCGTGGGCGGTCCAAAAGCCGGCGGCACGAGCATCCAGGTCACCGGCACCAACTTTGCCGCTGGGGGCACGTTCTTCATCGATGGTGTGGCCTGCACCACCAACACGTTCAACAGCGCCACGTCTTACACTATCGTCGCGCCTCCACATCCCGTCATTGGCACGTTTGACGTCACTTACGTGAATGCCAACGAGGTCTTCACACTGCCGAATGCATTCAGTTATGCGAACTCCGACCCGCCAATCGTGACCTCTGTTTCGCCTGCATTCGGACCCGTGGCGGGCGGTACGCCGCAGATCACCATCACTGGGCAGAATTTCCAGACGGGTGCGACCGTCAAGTTCGGCAACGCCGCAGCGGTGCCCGCGCACTTTGTCAGCGCCACGCAGCTTGACCAGATCGTTCCGCCGCCGAATTCAAGCGGCCTCGTGGACGTGACCGTGGTCAACACTGACCAGGGCGCCGGCACGAAGACCAATGGTTTTTACTATTCGCCGGGCACGCTAAGTCTTTCTGACGGCCTGGCCGGCAGACCCAATCCTATTGTCCCCGCGGCGGGCGGGATGCTCGCTGGCACCAACGTGCAGATCAACGGTACGAATTTCCAGGCGCCGATGACCATCACGGTCGGCAGCACCAATGTGCCCACGTTTGTCAACACGAGCACGACGATTAATTTTGCCATGCCCGCCGGTGTCAGCCCCGGGCAAAAGGTGGTGACCGTCACAACGACCGGCGACGGGCAATCCAAGACGACCAACTACACCTTCATTCCCACGCCGCTTCCGACACCTTACACGCCGACCACCTTTATCCTCGGCGGCAACAACACGCATTTCTTTGCCGACACGCTTAACCCCGGCTATAACACCGCCGCATTCCCCGCCGGCACGCAATTCTTTTTCACCACCGACGGCAGCCAGCCGGTCACCGGCGGCCCAACCGCCGTGGCATGGAATGCCACCACCAATCCGATTCCACAATTGACCGCCGTCACTCAGGTCAAGACTGTCGCCACGTATCTCGACGGACGCAGCGACCTGGGCACAGCAAGCTACACGCCCATGCTGCAGCCGCCTGTTGCGCCGGGGTTCGCAGGCACCACTGGCATTTTGAATTATAAGTATTGGGAAGGCGCGCAGGGTGGGGGAAATGATTTCCCCGCCGTGACACCGCCCAATCCAACCAGTCAGGGAACCATTGCCGCGGCCAACGGCGGCGTGCTCTCCGGCACAGGCACTCAAACCACCACCATTCCGCCCCTGGCGAATGGCACCAATTTCGGCAACCTGCTCAACGTTCGCCTCAACGGCGATACCGGCACGCCCAATTGGGCGGAGTACACCGGCCTGCTTGTGGTCAACACCAACAGCGTCGTTTCGCTGCGCTCCAATTCGGACGACGGTTCGATCATTTATGTCGACAACGTCAAAGTCAATGACAACAGCGGCGGCCATGGTCCGCAGGACCGGGATGGACAGATCGGTCTCAAAGCAGGCGGGCACAATTTGCGCGTGACCTGGGGCAACGGCGGCGGCGGCGTCGCACTAACGCTCAGTTGGGACCCCGCGGGCGGCAATGCGTTCTTCAACATCCCCAACGCCAACCTTGCCCTTCAAGGGACCGTGGCGACGTCCATTTCCCGGCCCTCTGGCACCTTCGGCGGCCCGACGTTGCGGCCCGTCACAATCACCGCCACCACCAGCCCGCCCGGCGGCACGCCCGTCATCACGTACACGCTGGACGGCACTGATCCGGATCCCCTGTTGAACAACACGGCGATCACGTACACGGGGCCGATCAGCAACATCACCGGCACCACCACCGTGCGTTACATGGCCAAGGCTCCAGGCTATATCAACAGTCCGCAAAACGCGGCGACCTACACGGTCGCGCCGCCTGAGATCACATCGGTCTCGCCCAACAGCGGCTCGCCCAACGGCGTGCAGCCGGGCAATCTGCCCATTCCCGTCACGATCAAAGGCAAGAACTTTTCGCTCTCGGGCGGCCAGGCCAAAGTGCTCTTCGGCGCGCCCGGCAACCTCAGCGCGCCACAGGCCGTCAACGTGACCTTTGTTGACGACACGACGATCACCTGCAGTATCCCCGTTCCGCCAGACTCGCAATTCGGCGGCGTGCTGCCCGCGGCCTGCACCTGCACCGTCTTCAACAACAACGGTGACATCGGACAGACCAACAACGCCTTCACGTTCACGGGTCCGCCGACGATCGATCACCTGTCGGTCACGACTGGCGGCACGCTGGGCGGCGATCTGGTCACCATCACCGGCACCAATTTTGTCAGCGGCTGTTCTGTGACCGTCGGCACCGTGCTGGCCAATCAAGGCAGCGTGTCCTTCATCGACAACAACAATATCACCTTCATCACGCCGCCTTCGCCGACCGCCGGTGCCAAAGATGTGAAGGTCACCGCGCCCGACGGCCGCTTCGCACTCTTAAGCAACAGCACCAATGTCGGGGTGCCGCACGCCTTCACGTACACGCTCTCGCCGCCCCCGACGATCACGGGCATCTCGACGCCTGACGTGGGACCCCTCGCGGGCGGCACGCCGCTCACCATCACGGGCACCGATTTCGCCCAGAGCGCCACCATCAAGCTCGGAAGCGTCACCGTGACCGGCGCCGTGATCACTCCCACGCAGATCACCTTCAACACCCCGGCGGTCACGACGGCTGGCGGATACAACATTTCAATTGTGAATGCCGATACCCAGACGGCCACGCGCCCCAATGGATTCACTTACCTTGCGCCGGCGCAGGTCATCTCGATTAATTTCCAAAGCGTTGACAATGCGGCTACCAATCCGATCCTTGCGAACGAAATCGCCGGCGCGGTGCCGCGCGCGAATTGGAACAACTTTGCCGCCGGCTCCGGTGGCGGCCAGCCGCTGAAGTTCGATTCGGGAGCGGCCGTTCCCAATTGTTCGGTCTCCTGGCTGGGGCACAACACCTGGCACAATGGCGAAGGCGACACCACGCCCAACGGCAGGCTGATGAGCGGTTACCTCGACGATGGCTATACCGGCCCCCAGCCCAGCAACTGCACCGTGACGGGCATTCCGTTCAGCAAATATGACGTGTACGTCTATTCGCACGGCGATGCGCCGGTTAACAACCTGCAGGGCAGCTATTTCCTCGACACCTTCATTCACACCGCCGCCGACCCCGGGCATACCGCGGGCGGGCGAGACCTGTTGAATAAAGCTTTCATCTCGTCGGCGCTCGTCGAGGCAGTCGGCAACGGCTCATCAGGCGATTACATCGTCTTCCGCAACTCGCAACTGCCCAACCCAGTCGTTTCGTGCTACGAACTGCTTCCCGGAAACCAGCGCTGTCCGCTTAACGGCATTCAGTTCGTTTCCACGGAACCGCAGGTCGGCTCTGTCACGCCCAGCCTCTCAGCGGCCAACACGACCACCGACATCACCATCAAGGGCCAGGGATTCCTCACCAATGCCGTCGTAAACATCTCCGGTAACGCCTGCACCAATATTGTGGTCGTTGACAACAACACCATTACCTGCACCACGCCCGCGCTCAGCGTGGGAACCTATGGCGTGACGGTGATCAACACCGACAACAGCCGCGGCACGCTCGCCAATGCCTTCACATACCAGGGTCCGCAGCCGACCATACAGTCGATCGTACCCAGCACTGGCGGCACTGTCGGAGGCGACAGTTTCACCATTACCGGCACGAATTTCCTCGGGCCGCTCACCGTAAAGTTCGGCAACGTTCTGGTCGCCAACCCCGTCGTCAACGGCTCGACAACAATAACGGGAAAGACGCCGCCGACGACCACACCCGGAAGTGTCGTTGTGACGGTATTCAACAACGACCTGCAGCAGGTCACGACCAACTTCAGCTACACGCTTTCGGCCGCGCCGGGCAATCTCTCGATCTCGCCTCGTGCCGGGCCGGCCAACGTCAATGCCAACGTGACCATCACCGGCATCAATTTCGTCACCGCCGCCAGCAGTCCGCCGGGGTCGCTGGTAAGCGTGGCGGGCGCCGCGGCGGTCTCAACGACCGCGAACAGCAGCACCTCCATTACGGCCACTCTGCCCGGACAGGCCGCCGGACAGAAGACCATCACCGTCACCAATCCCGACGGTCAAAAGGTGGATTTGGCCAACGGCTTCACCTATCTCGCGCCGCCGCTGCCCAGCCCCTTCACGCCCACCACGAACAGCAACCCGACCAACAACATCCCCGCGCCGGGAATCCCCTCCGCGCATTACTACAATCCGGCGACCGGCGTCGACGTTACTTTGACCACCACCGCGCCTGCCGGAGCGAAGATTTATTACACGCTGAACGGCTCCACGCCCACCACGGTCATTTCGCCGACCAACATCCTCTGGGATCCTGCGCAGAATCCGGCGCCGATCCACATCGGATCGCCGACCACCATCAAGGCCATCGTCTCTTACCTCGGTGCCGAAAGCGCCGTGTTCACCGGCAACTACACGTTCATGCTTGCGCCTGTCTATAATGGATTGCTGTCGACGGGCAAGCTCAACTACACGTACTACAGTACCGGCACGCCCGTCGCCGCCACTTTCCCGGCCGGGCTGACGGCCGCCGCGATCGGCACGGTCGCGGGCCAGTCCAGCGCAACGGTCACGGGCAGAGGCAGTGTCGCGCAGAACGCCGACCACGGCATGCTGATCTCCACACGCCCCGCCTCTTATTACAATGCGACCAGCGGCAACAGCGAGAATCTTTCTGTGCGCTGGACGGGGTATGTGGATTGTCCCGTCACCGGCGTCTATACATTCGAGACCGGCTCAGACGACGGCTCGCGTTTGTACATCGACGACGTGCTGGTCGTGAACAACAACTTCGGCATAGGCCAGGGCGACACGTCCAACACCGGTCAGATTGGATTGCTGGCCGGCAAGCACTCCATCACCATCGATTGGTTCCAGGGTATCGGCGGCTACATCATCAGCGCCCGGTGGCAGACGCCCGCGGGCGGCCCCAACCCCAACGCGCTCGCGTTTATCCCCGACGCTAACCTCGGCGTCATTCCCACGCCGACGATTAATTCAGTCAATCCTCCGTCGCCGATCACCTCGGCGGCGGGTCAGACCATCACTGTGACCGGGACTGACTTCGTGGGTCTCGCCACGCTCAAGATCGGCAGCTCAGTGCTCACCAACCTGCAATACGATTATTCAAATCCCAGCGCGCAGAAGATCACCGGCACCACACCGGCAGGCATGCTGGCGGAAGTGACTTCGATCATCGTCACCAATCCGGACACCGGCTTCGCCACCGCGCCGTACACGGTTCTGAGAGCTCCCGAACTGCCCAATAGCCAGCCAAACATGATCAACACGGTCAGCTACAATTTCTACAATGCCGGCGCCAATGCGGGCGCGCTCTTCCCCGGCACAGGTGCCAACGGCGTCGCGTCGCCGGTCACTTCGATGGATGGGCTCACCCCCAACGCCACGGGCCGCTACACGAAAGACCAGTTCACGCCGTTCCAGATCTTCGCCGGGCCCACTCAAGCGAACGGAACGTTTGGCAATGCCGCCAACCGCACCGACCACGGCTGCATCCTCGCCAACCGTGTCGCGGACCTCAATTTCTACGGCCGCTTCCGCGCGTATCTGAATGTGGACACCGACGGCACTTACACGTTCATCACCAGCTCCGACGACTGCACCGCGATCTACCTCGGCTCGCAGGAGGTCGTCAACAACAACTACGCGCAGGGCGTGACCGACCGCAGCGGCACCATTCCGCTCAAGGCCGGACGCCACCTGCTGACCTTCATGTTCGGGCAGGGCGGTGGCGGTTGGGGCTGTTCCGCGCAATATTCCGGCCCGGGCGTTGCCCAGCAGTTCATTCCAGACGCGCAGCTTTACAACTTCACCAAGCCCGACCAGGTCTCCGCGCTCAACACCAATACCTCCACGGCGCTCTTCGCGATCGCGGGCGGCGAACCCATGTCCATCAGCAATTCAGGCCTGGCCGAAACCGGCTTCGTCGCGGGCTCGACGGTGGTGATCGGCGGAGTCAATTACGCCGCCAACGAATACACGGTCTCAGCCAACTTCCAGACCATCACGCTGACCACCAAGCCCACCCGGTCAGGGCCGGCAGACATCGTGATCACAGCGCCAGACGGCCAGACCAAAACGCTTTCCAATGCGGTCACGTTCGTCGGCGCCAACCCTGTCTTCACGTCGGTCGACAAGGCCACAGGACCAACCTACGGCGGCCAGACGCTGACCATCACGGGCGCGAATTTCAACAATTCCACGGTGACGTTCGTCGACGCGGGCAACACGCCTGCCTACAAGATTGTGTCGATCACCAGCACGCAGATCGTGCTGCTCACGCCGCAAGTCACCACCGCGGGCGCGCCGCTGCCCACGAAGATCCTCATCACCAACGGCGACGGCAAGACGAATGACACGGCCCAGCAGAATACGCCGCCGTACACATTCGATCCAGCCCTCGACGTCGCGTGCGTCGTCACGTCGGCGACGGGCAATTCCAGCGCGCTCGGCGGCGGCACGATCACCGTTGTCGGCACGAATTTCGGTCTTACCGCCAAGCTCACCATCGGCGGCAATGCCACGACGCCTGTCACACTGGCCATCGGCAAGCTGATTGACGACAAGCACGTCGAATTCATCGCGCCGGCCGAGTCGGCGCTGGGCAGCGTGCCCTCGCACCAGGCCGCAGTACAGGCTCAGAATTACACGGTCGGCGGCACGGCGATCGGGACCATCAGCCCCGCCGCGCCCACGTTCGCGACGGCAGGCTTCACTTATCAATATCGCGCAGCGAACACCATCGCGGGCGAATACACCAACGCGTTGCGCGTGAAGTTCTGGACCAATACCTTCAATGGCGGCCAGCTGCCGGTCGCGCCGGCCACGATCGAATCGGCGTTCAGCAAGCCCACGCCGGACAATACATTCTACATTGACGATCCGAACATGACGTCAGCCCCGCAGGCGCAAGGAACAAAGGGCAACCTGCTGCTGCACATTCCAACGTATCCGCCTGCGGGCACCGCTCTGGGCACCGCACGCTGGGAAGGTTACATCAAGGCCGACGTCGACGGCATCTACGCCTTCGCGACAGGCTCCGACGACGGCAGCCTCCTCTATATCGGCACCGACGGCGTCGACAAGACGCTCATGGTCAGCAACAATTTCGCGCAGGGCTACACGATCCGGTCCGGCACGGACGGCGTGGTCGGCACAGGCAATCCCAAGCTGATTGCCCTCGCGGCTGGCTTCCACCCGATCGCATTCGAATGGTCGAACGGCGGCGGCGGCTATGACATGGAAGTCCTCTGGCGTCCGGCGGGCGGCGCAGGGTTCGTGAACATTCCCAATGACCATCTCGTTGTCGACAATCCGCCCCCGGCCGGGGTGAATGGTCTGAGCATCGCGTCGGTGACCCCCGCCTCCGGGCCACAAGCCGGCGGAACTGTCGTGACGCTCACCGGCCGCTACTTCAACATCAACCCGAACCTCACCGGCAACGTCGTAATCGGCGCCGCCGCGCCCGTCAGCGTCTCGCCGGGCGCAACCAGCCAGTCGCTGAGCTTCACCACGGTCGCGCATCCGTCGGGATCGTTCCCTCTCGTGCTCAACACGCCCACCCGCGCGGTCACCGCGCCGACGAACTTCCAGTTCGAAGGCGGCATCACGACATGGCTGGGCGTCACCAGCGCCGACTGGAACACCGCGACGAATTGGGACAATGGCGTGCCCTCGACCTCCGCGCAGGTCGTGCTCACCGGCGCCGGCAATTTCCGGCCGCTCAACCAGAACATCCCCAACCTCTCGATCAACTCGCTGACCATTAACGGTCCCGATAAGGGCGCCTATACGGTCAGCGGCAACGCCATCACGCTGACCTCGATCACCAACGCCATCGTCGTCGATTCCGCGTCGGCGCCGGTGATCCTGGGCATCGACCTGGCCCTGCCCAGTGCCACGGCGTTCAACGTCAACGGCAACCTGGTGCTCAACGGCGTGATCTCCGGCGTGGGCTTCAACAAGACCGGCACCGGCGGGTTGACCATTGGCAACGCGGCGAACACTTATGGCGGCGCCACCACCGTCACCGCCGGCTCGCTGATCCTGAGCGACTTCGGCAACGGCGGCTCCAATGGGCCGCTGGGCTCGTCATCCTCCGGCTCGGGCAACCTCGTGCTGGCCGGCGGCAAGATCGTCTATACCGGCGCCGCATCGACGACCAGCCGGGGCGCGACCATCAACGCCAACAGCAGCATCGAAGTCGCCACGGGACCGCTGACCATCTCCGGCGTCATCGCCGGCACCGGCGTGCTCACCAAGGAAGGCGCGGGCCAGTTGATCCTCGGCAACACCAACACGTGGACGGGTGGCTCGGCCGTCAGCGCCGGCGAGATCCAGGTCAAGGCCAGCAACGCGTTGGGCACGGGGAACGCCGCGATCAACGCCGACGGCGACGTGACCTTCGACAACAGTTCCAACTACACGCTCGCCAATCCGTTTACATTCAACAGCACGCATGCGGCCGGCACGCTGATCTCCACCGGCGGGACGCACACGCTGACGGGCGCGCTCACCGTTTCGATCCCGACGACCATCGCGGTCAACGCCAACGCGGTGATCTCGACCGGCAAAGTCACCGGCGCGAAGATCACCAAGATCGGCGCCGGCGAGCTTGCCTTCGGCAATGCCGCGAGCACCTATGCCAGCACTGACGTGAACGGCGGCAAGGTCTCCGCGGCGCTCGGCGGCGCACTGGGCGCGGGCGCCGTCAATCTCAATGGCGGCGGCTTGTCGGTCGGCTCGCAGTCAACAACATACTCGGGCTTCGGCGGCAATGGCTCAGGCTGGACGCTCAACACGAACGGCACTGGCCTGCCGACCATCGTCAATGACGTGCTCACCATCACCACCGGAGTCGGCAACCAGGCGCGCTCGGTGTGGAACAACACCAAGGTGCCGATCGGTTCGTTCACGGCCAGTTTCAACTACCGCGTGTCCAACACAGGGGGCAATCCCGCGGACGGCGCCACGTTTACGTTCCAGAACGTCGGGACCGCCGCGCTGGGCGGGGCCGGGGGCGGGCTGGGTTATTCGGGCATCGCGACCAGCGCCTCGTTCCAATTGAACACGTACAACCCGAACGTACGCGGCATCTCGCTCAAGGCCAACGGAGCGGTCACAGCGCCCTTCACTTCGTCGGCGCCGGTGGACATCACCAGCGGCAACACCATTGCGGTGACGCTGGCGTACAATGGCGTGACGCTTTCGGTGACCCTGCGCGACACCAGCACCAACGCGCTGTATCAGCAGAACCTGGCGGTGGACATCCCGACGATCGTCGGTGGCCAATCTGCCTTCATCGGCTTTACCGGCGCGACCGGCGGCGCGTTCTGCCAGCAGGACATCAGCAACTTCACTTTCGTCACCGGCGGGGTGAATACGGCCACGTTTACCAACAACGTCGTGGTCACGACTTTGCCTGCGACCATCGAAGTGGGCATGGCTTCGGCGACCTTCAATGGGCTGACGATCAATGCCAACGGCACGCTCAGCATTGTGCCGGCCTCCTTCCGCCCGAACGCAAACTATGCGCTGAACTTCGCGCAGATCACGACTCTCGGCGGCAATCCGATCTTTGACGTGGCGAACAACGGCAGCGGATCCGGCACTTTGTCGCTGGCCGGAATCACCGACGGCAGCACGCTGCGCACGATTGGCAAGGCAGGTGCCGGTTCGCTCACCGTCAGCGGCAATTCAATCCTCGTCAACAACACGGCCTTCAATGTGACTGGCGGCGCGCTGGAACTCGCGGCGGCCGGGGCGTTGGGCGGCTCCGGGGACGTGAACATCGACGCCGGCACCAAGCTCAATGTGAAGACCACCAACACCGTGGGCTCGATCAACGGTCTGGGCAACGTGGTCTTCACCGACGGCCCTGCGACGCTGACCATCGGCACCTCGACAAACAAGCTCACCACGCTTTCCAGCGCAGTCTCGGACACCGGTCCCGCCAAACCCGGTTCCATCATCAAGGCTGGAGCCGGCTCGCTCTACATGTATGGCAAGAACACATACAATGGCAGCACGACGATCTCGTCCGGCGCTGCGATCGTGCAGGCGGTGGGCAACATCTCCAGCGCCTCGAGCATCATCATCGACAACGGCGCGTCGCTCACCTACAACGGCACGGGCACGGCGCCGAACGTGCTGATCTCCAACTCGGGCGGCGCGCCTTCCACGCCGGCGCTGGCCGGCACGCGGCTGCGCGGCACCGGGACCGTGGGCACCGTCTCCGCCAGCGACTTCTCCGGCAACAGCAATGCGGAACTGTGGGCGGGCATCACCGACTTCGTCTCCGGCCTCGCCGCGACTGAAACGCTTACTGCCGGCGCCGTGAACATCGGCAACGGCGGCAAACTCGTGACCATGTTCAACCGCACCGGCGGCTTTGCCCAGAAAGTGGTCTGCCAGTCGTTGATCCTCGACTCGTCGACTGTCCTTTCGTTCTCGGACAAGGGCACGACCACCGGGACGTTCCTGATCGTCGACACGGGCGCGCAGGTCGGCATCACGCAAGCCTTCGACAAGAGCAGCATCAAAGCCGGGTCGCGTGTCTACGGCATCGACTACGATGTGATCTACCGCAACACCCTCACGCCGGCGCCCGACGTGGTCAGCCCCACGAACACCGCGCTGGCCAACGGCGCAAATCAGATCCTCGTCGCCTTCAAGAACGCGAGCGTGACGCCGGCGAAAGTCAGCGGCCTGGCCGCGCGCGTGCAGGGCGCAGGCGTGCTCATCGACTGGACTGCCGTCTCCGAATATAAGAACGCGGGCTTCAATCTTTACCGCTCAGAAGCCTCCAGTAGCGATTGGATGCGGATCAATCCGGCGCTGATCGCCGGCCGCATCACAAACGCCGATGCGAAGCAGTACTCCTTCTACGACTGGGCGCCGGCGGGTGCATTCAAGTACAAGCTTGAAACCGTCAGCGTCTCCGGCGAGATCGAAGAATACTTCCCCGCCGGCGGCGCTGTTGAACTCGACTGGAGCCTGCCGCTTCCGCCGCTTGATGTCGTCGAAACGCTCAGCGCGCTCGACACGACCATCGCGCTCGACTGCAGCGTCCGCGAGGCCCGCACAGTTGCCGCGCGATTTGCGCAAAATCCTGCTCACGCCGCACGCCAGACGGTGAGCCGCAACCGGCATTTCCCGAACATGAGCGACGCGGAAATCATTGCCGCGGGCCTGCAGCAGGTCTGGTACACCGATCTGCTCAAACAGCAAAGCAGCGAAGAGCCTGTTCACGCAAAGGTGCGCGAGCTCTTTGAAGCGGAGGCGGCCACGCGCGAAGCAGCCGCCCCTCGCGCCGCGGTGCGCTGGATGTCTTCGAAGTCTTCCGCCTCCACCAGCTATACCGCTGCGAAGGTCGTCTACGGCCAGCCGGGCGTGCTGCTCATTCCGCAGTCGATGCTCCCGGTCGGCTACGATCCCGGACATGTCTCGATCATGCGCGAAGGGCGCGGCATCTCGGCGCTGGCGGTGACGCCGGCGGGGCTGCTCGTCTATGCGCCGGGCTACCAGGACCAGTACACGGACAAGGATGCGCTCTTCCTGCGCCGCACCGCCGCCCCCACGCCGGCCGGCAGCGTTGCGAAGGCCACCGGGCTCTTCAACAGCACCCTGCCCGTGAATGCCTCGACGCCTTCGACCGCGACTGTCGATTACCACGAAGTGTACTTCGACTTCAACATGCGCCCGTACAGCTTTGCGCCGTGGTTCTCGGCGAAGTATCTCATGCAGGGCACGACGCAGCAGTTCACGCTCGACACGCCGCAGGCGTCCAGCGGCAGCGCGACGTTGCAGCTCAACCTCTGGAGCCTGACCGAAACCACCGGTCTCGATCCCGATCACGGCATTCAGGTCACCGTCAACGGCACCGACGTGGGCCAGGAGTACTGGGCCGGCGGCAACCGCATGAGGCAGTTCTCGTTCACTGTTCCGCAGGGTGTGCTGAAGAACGGCAGCAACACCATCAGCCTCACCACGCCAGTGATCGCCGGGCAGGACCAGCAGATTGTGTTCCTGCATTCGATCAGCGCCGATTACACGCGCCTGCTCGATGCTTCGAAGCCGTTCGAAATCACGGCCACGGGGAGCAGCCAGAAGCTCTATGAGCTCTATAACCTGCCCAGCGGCAATGCGTGGGTGGTGGACGCGCGCTTCACGGATCGTGCCGCGCTCGTCCCGACGGAAACGCAAGCTGCCGCCGACGGTACGTATCGCCTGCGCTTCGTCGCGTCGACCGGCGGAAGCGGACGCTACGTGATCGTCCCCGCCGGCCAGGAAAACGCGCCGATCGCTGTCACGCAGCGTGCGGTTCGCCCAGCCAAATTGAACGGCACGTATCTCGCCACCGGCCCGAGCCAATTCTCATCTGGCGCACAGTCCCTGCTGATGGCTCACTCGCGCGAGGGCATCCGCGGCGCGTTCGTCGATCAGGAACAGCTCTTTGACTACTACAACTTTGGCCGCTTCGGACCCGACGCGATCCGCAGCGCCGTGCGCGCGCTCCGGCCGCAGTACCTGCTGCTGCTCGGCCGCACGACCTACGACTACCGCAACTACAGCGGTCTGAACGTCGATCCGCTCTGCCCGACGTATCTCGTCTCGACCAATTACTGGGCGCAGGCGACGTCGGACAGCCTCTTCGGCGATCTCGGAAGTGGAATTCCGCAAGTGGCGGTCGGCCGGCTGCCGGTGAACAACGCCGAAGAGCTCTCCGGCGCGGTGCAGCACGTCGGCAGCTACAAGGGCATGCCCGCCAGCGGCGTGCGCTTCCATGCGGTCGCCGATCAGCCTGACAGCGCAGCGGGCGACTTCCCGGCCCAGGCCAATGGCTTGCGCGCCGCGAATCCGGACTTCACGTGGCAGGAGAATTACTTCGGCCAGACGTACGCCAGCGCCGCGGAAGTCACCGCCGCGATGGCCGACGCCGCAAACGGCGGCGCCGATCTCATCTACTACGTTGGCCACGGCAATTCGGTGCATCTCGGCAAGAACGATCCACGCCTGCTCGATCCGAACCTCGTCCATCAGTGGCATGGCAATGTGGTGTTCATCCAGACGACCTGCACGGCGAACTGGATGGCGAAGAACGAGACGGGCTTCAAGAGCATCGCAATCCAGGCGCTGACTCAGCCGCAGGGCGGCATCGCGGCGAACATCGCCAGCTCGACGTACGTGTCGTCCGCCGATACCAGCGCGTTCATGGCGCAGTTGCTGAAGAACGCGCAAAGCGGCGGGACCATGCGTTGGGGCCAGGCGCTGCTGCGCACGCAGCAGTGGGCGCTGCAGCAGGGCGGCAATGGGTCGTTTGGCGACCTGGGCCGTACTGAGCAGATCTTCGGCGATCCGGCGATGTTAATTTTCTCTGCGCCGCCGAAGAAGGCCCCACCCGCGCCCACCAGCGGGACCTCAGCGGGCGGTTCCTCGACGACGACAATTGGCGGCGGAGCCGTGCAGCCGGGAACGTTCTAATTATTTTTCGTTGAGCGGAGCAGGAGCTCGATTCTACAGAATACGCCAGCGGCCGGACTTGATCGTCCGGCTGCTTTATTTTGCAGCCTTAACTCGGTCTTAATATTTCCTTTGTTTGTTCTTTACAACGTCCGCGATAATGCGTCTTCGCGGTTCCTTAACTTTTTCTTTACCCAACGAAAAAAAATCGCTTCACGGCTGAAGCGAAATTCGCTCCGGTCTGCACCGCCTCAAGGGGGATGAAGAATGAAGACGATTTTAAGCTTGATGTTGGGGCTGTTCGTGCTCGGCCTCGCCGGCTGCGGCCAGGGCAACACGCCCGCGTCCGGCGGCGATAAGAAGGAAGGCGGCGGAGAGAAAAAAGAAGGCGGCTCCCTCACCATCAAAGGCTCCGACACGATGGTGATCCTCGGGCAGCGCTGGGCCGAAACGTACATGCAGAAAAATCCGAAGACCACCATTCAGGTGACCGGCGGAGGCTCGGGCGTCGGCATTGCCGCGCTGATCAACGGCGGCACGGATGTCTGCGCCGCTTCCCGCCCGATGAAGGACAAAGAGAAGGAACAGATCAAGGCCAAATATGGCAAAGACGTCAGCGAGATCGCAGTGGCGCTTGACGGTCTCGCGATCTTCTTCAGCACCACCAACAAGCTTGAGGAAATCTCACTGCCGCAGCTCGAAGGCATTTACAAGGGCACCATCACCGACTGGAAAGATCTTGGCGGCGCGCCCGGGAAAATCATCTGCTACGGGCGCGAAAACAATTCGGGCACGTACCTTTATTTCAAGGAGCACGTGCTGAAGAACAAGGATTTCGCCAACGAAGTCCAGTCGCTCCCCGGCACCGCGGCGGTGATCAACGCGGTTTCGAAAGATCCGAATTCAATCGGCTACGGCGGGATCGGCTACGCGAAAGAAGTGAAGATCGCGAATGTGAAGGAGACCGACACCAGCAAAGCGATCAAGCCCTCGATGGAAACGGTCGTCTCCGGCACGTATCCGATCTCGCGCAAGCTGTTCTTCTACACAGTCGGCGCGCCCAGCGGCGAAGCCAAGGCATTTATCGATTACTGCCTGAGCGACGCCGGCCAGAAAATCTGCGAAGAAGTCGGCTACTATCCGGTTCCGAAAAAGTGATTTGAAAGAGAGGGCAAGTGTCCACCGGCAACGCCGCATCCGCCTCTGAAAAAATGAATTCCACTGAACCCGGCCTCGGCTTCCCGCGCAAAAATGCCGAACCTCGCGGCGACGGCCGCCTGAGCGACAGCGTCGCCGCGGTCGTCATCAAAAGCTGCGCCATACTCGCCATCGCTTCGCTGGTGCTCATTTTTATTTTCATCGCCAAAGAAGCCGTGCCGATTTTCACTTCGGCCGAAGTGCAGAAAGAAGCGACGCTGGGCAAGATGTTCCTCCCGCAGCCCGAACCGGAAGCGGACGGAAACCAGTCGCGCTTCGTCTGGCAGCCCGTCTCCGAGCCGGCGAAGATATCGATCATTCCGCTGCTGATCGGCACGCTGAAGGCCACGCTCATTGCCATCGCGTTCGCCATCCCGCTCGCCGTGGCCGCCGCGCTGTTCACTTCTGAATTCGCGCCGCCGTGGATTCGCGAGTTCATCAAGCCCATCATTGAAATGCTGGCGGGAATTCCCAGCGTGGTCGTCGGCTTCTTTTGCCTGATGGTCCTCGCGGGATGGCTGAAATCTGTTTTCGGCTGGAACTCGCGCCTCAATGCCGTTACGGCAGGAGTCGGTTTGGGCCTCGCCGTGATTCCGATCGTTTACACCATGGCCGAAGACGCTTTTGGCGCCGTTCCGCGCGCCTACCGCGAAGGGTCCATCGCGATGGGCGCCTCAGCCTGGCAGACTGCGTGGCGCGTGGTCATGCCCGCCGCTTCGCCCGGGCTGCTCGCAGCCTGCGTGCTCGGCTTTGGCCGCGCGATTGGCGAAACAATGATTGTCCTCATGGCCTCCGGCAACGCCGCGATTCTTTCGATATCTCCAGCCGATTCAGTGCGCACGTTCTCCGCGACCATCGCCGCCGAGCTCGGTGAAGTTGTCGTCGGCAGCGCGCATTACCACGTGCTGTTTTTCATCGGCGCGTTTCTGTTCACACTCACGTTCCTCATCAACCTGGCAGGCCACTGGTTTATCGCGCGGCTGCAGAAAAAACTGCAGGGGGCGCTCTGATGATTTCCAAGCGCAATAAAATCATCGGCTGGGTATTCACCACCGTGACAGGCCTCTCCTGCCTGATCATCGTGGCGATGGTGGCGATTATCATCGGCAACATCGTGATCAACGGCTTTCAGCGCCTGAGCTGGGGATTCATCGCGCACTCGCCCGAGCAGGGCATGACCGAAGGCGGCATTTTTCCCGCGATCTTCGGCACGTTTTCACTCGTGCTCCTGATGACGATTGCCGTCGTCCCGCTCGGCGTCGCGACTGCGCTGTATATGCATGAATACGCCCACAAAAAATCGCGTGTGGTCCGCATCGTGCGCCTCGCTATTCAAAATCTCGCCGGCGTTCCCGCGATTGTGTTTGGGTTGTTTGGCCTGGGCTTTTTCGTCGAGTTCGTGGGGCGCGGCATCGATCACACGCTTTATTCCGGATCGACGCGGCCGCACTATGGCCAGCCGGCGATCATCTGGGCGGCGCTGACCATGGCGCTGCTCACGCTGCCCACCGTTGTCGTTGCTTCTGAAGAAGCGCTTCGCGCGATCCCGGCTGGTTATCGTGAAGCCGCGTTCGCGCTCGGGGCGACGCGCTGGCAGGTCATCCGCCGCGTCGTGCTGCCGCAGGCGCTCGGCGGCATTCTCACCGGCGCGATCCTTGCAGTCAGCCGCGGCGCGGGTGAAGTCGCACCCGTCATGTTCACCGGCGCCGCATACTTCCTGCCGAAGCTGCCCTCGCGGCTCAACGACCAGTTCATGGAGCTCGGTTATCACGTCTACGTCATGACCACGCAATCGCCCGACGTGGAACGAACCAAGCCGCTGCTCTACGCCACCGTGCTCGTGCTGCTGCTGTTGACGTTCGGATTGAATTTTACGGCCATCATCATTCGCTCGCGCATTCGCCGGAGACTCTCCAGTGCTCGTTGATCCCGTGTCCGCCCATCCGACCGAGCAGACGGTCATGCGCACCGAGCGCCTGAATGTGAATTCGGGCAATACGGCAATTCTGAAGGATGTCAACGTGGATTTGCGCCGCGGGGAAATTCTGTCCATCATCGGCCCGGCCGGAGCGGGCAAGACCACGTTTTTGCGCAGCCTCAATCGCATGAACGATTTTGAGCCTGAGCTCAAAATGACTGGCCAGGTTTACCTCGACAATCGGCCCATTTACGACAGCTCAACGAACGTCGCGCTGCTGCGCAGAAAAGTCGGCATGGTTTTCTCCGTTCCAAATCCGCTGCCGATGTCGATTTTTGAGAACATCGCCTTTGGCATGAGCCTCGCCGGATACTCAAAAGATCAACAATACGTCCACGTGGAGGCGGCGCTGCGTGAATCGGCGCTGTGGGATGAGGTTAAAAATCGCCTGACCGAGCCCGCGCGCAATCTCTCCGGCGGCCAGCAGCAACGCATGTGCCTCGCCCGCACACTGGCGCTCAAGCCCGACGTGCTGCTGCTCGACGAGCCGTGCTCGGGACTGGACCCGATCTCGACTGTGCGCATTGAAGAGGCGCTTCACCAGCTCAAGCAGAACCTCGCCATTCTGCTGGTCACCAACAACGTGAAGCAGGCCGCACGCACCGCCGACCGCACCGCATTTTTTCTGTACGGCGAAGTCATCGAGTTGAAAAGGACGGACGACCTGTTTACGACCCCGGAAGACAAGCGCACCGCGGACTACATTTCAGGAAGGTTCGGATAAGTGGCGGAAAAGCTCACCACCAAAGAATTGAATCTGTGGTACCAGAGCTTTCACGCGCTGAAGGGCGTGAGCCTGGCTATCCGTTCCAACGCGATCACGGCGATCATTGGGCCGTCCGGCTGCGGCAAGTCCACTTTGCTGCGCGTCTTCAACCGCATGAACGAGCTCATCCCCGGCTGCCGCATTGAGGGCGAAGTCCGGCTGGATGGGGCATCGATCCGCGAAAGGGATATGGACGTGTCGTCGCTTCGCAAGCGGGTCGGCATGGTCTTCCAGCGCCCCAATCCGTTCCCGCTTTCCGTTTACGAAAACGTTGCGTATGGACCGCGCATCCACGAGCTCTGTAAAAACAGCGAGCTCAATGCGCGCGTGGAGCGCAGCCTGCAGCAGACTGGACTCTGGGACACACTCAAGGACAAGCTGCGCGCCAGTGCGCTCTCGCTCTCGCCCGAGCAGCAGCAGCGCCTGTGCATTTCGCGGCTGCTTGCCGTCGAACCGGAAGTGTTGTTAATGGATGAACCTTGTTCGGCGCTCGACCCGATTGCCACTGCGCGCATCGAAGAATTGCTTTTCGGACTCAAGGCAAACTATACGATTGTGATCGTGACGCATAACATGCAGCAGGCCGCGCGCATCTCCGACGACACCGTCTACATGCTGCTTGGAGAGCTGATCGAGCGCGGCGATACGTCGCAGGTTTTCACCCGGCCCGCGGATTCACGCACCGAGGCCTATCTCTCGGGGAGGTTTGGATAATGCAACGGCACTTCGACACGCAGATGCAGGAACTGCTTCAAAAGCTGGTGCTCCTTGGACAGACCGCGGAAGCGATGGTTGGGCTCTCGCTGAGAATGCTGCTTGAGCGCGACGCGAAAATCGGCGATGAGGTGAGCGCGAAGGAGATGGAAGCCAACAAGCTTCAGCTGGAGATCGACGACGCTGCCGTGAAGCTGACTGCGACGCACCAGCCCGTCGCGTCGGACGTGCGTTTTCTGTTCATGGCGTCGCGCATCGCCAGCGAGCTCGAACGCATCGGCGACCAGGCCATCAACATCTGCCAGTGCGCTTTGCAATTGATCGACTCGCCGCCGATGAAACCGACGATCGACATCCCGGTCATGGCGGAGCTCTCCCGGCAGATGGTGAAGAATGCGATGCAGGCGCTGAGCGCACATGACTGCACGCTGGCCGAAAAAGTCTTCGAACAGGAGGACAAAGTCGACGATTATCGCGATCAGATTTTCCGCGTGCTGCTCACGTATATGATGTCTGAGCCGGGCACGATCCCCAACGCGCTGTCGCTGATCCTGATCTCACGCAACCTGGAGCGTGTCGGCGACCACGCCACGAACATCGCCGAGGAGGTGATTTACCTGGTGAAAGGCCGCGACGTCCGCCACCTCGACGCCCAGCACAAGCGCGCGAACGACTCGTCGATTTTTCGAAAAGCGCCCTCGGTGCCGTAGTGATTGCCGCCTTTCGCTGCGCGAAAAGACGCAGGCGCTCACTTCACGATTGGCGCCTGGCTCGTCAAAAATCCCTTCGCATTCGTTTTGCGTTTGAACACTTTTCCCTGCGTGAGCGCGAACAGATAGCTCTGCTCCGGTCCCGACAGGGCCACGCTCGTGATTGGTGCGTCCGTCGGCGCGAGGATGAGTCCCACGGGCCGGCCGGTGGGGTCGAAGACTTGGATTCCGCCGGACGTGCCGCAATAAAACCGCCCGCGTGTGTCGCAGATCATGCCGTCGCCTTTTGGACCCGTCGGCCCTCCTTCCTGTCCGCGACCGGACGGCCGATACGGCATCACCGGCATTTTTGCGCTCAGGTTTCCATTCTCTTCGACGCGAAACGCCCAGACTGCCGAGCCGGCGTAATCCGACACCGCCAGCGTCTCCTGGTTGGGCGAGAGACAGATTCCATTCGGCGCCGTGATGCCCGTGTCGACCACGCGCACTTTTCCCACTCCCTCGCAGAGCGAGACCTGCTTCTTCGATGTCTCGGTGAAGTAAATTCTGCCCTTCGCATCGACCGCGAGGTCGTTCACCTGCACATCTTTCGCGAGCACCTCTTCCTTGCCCTCTTTGTCGTACGCGACGAGCTGTTTGTTTTTGATGTTGCAGGCGTAGATGCGCCCGTCGGGCGCGAATTTCATTCCGCTCACGCCTTTCGCGTTTGCATTGAACACAGAGAGCGCGCCGTCGGCGGCCGCAATCTTGCAGATGCCTTCGCCGTTCATGTCGCTGAAATAAAAATTACCTTCGGCGTCCGTGCACGGCGCGTCGACAAATTTCTTGCCTTCAACAACCATCTTCCAATCTTCACCGGGAATCAATATGTCCGAGAGCGCCATGTCGTTGGGAACTTCGGGGACGGGCTTTGGTGCGTAAGGCTCCGTGCGCCACAACCAGCGAAGGGCATCCGGCAAAATCGCGCCGCCCTGCTTGCCGCTGTGCCCGCCGTCGCCCATCGTGAATTTGTAATCGTATCCGGCGAACTTCAGCGCGGCCGCGAGCTGCTGGTTTGCCAGCGGCCAATTGCCGTGAACGTTGTCGAGATCGGCGCTGCCTTCCTGCAGGAAGACGCGGATCGGCTTGCGTTCGGTTTTGCGGATCGCCGCGGGGAACCACACGCCGCCGCGGATGTTTGTGAAGCTTCCGATGTAGCTGATCACTTTGCGGAACTGGTCCGGCCGCTGCCACGCCGCGTTGAACGCCGCAATGCCGCCGCTGGAAGCGCCCCAGAGCGCGCGGTCCTCGGGCTTGGCGCTGATCTTCGCGTGTTTCGCGACGAGCGGCATCAGGTCTTCGATCACGAACCGCGCGCACGCATCGTCCGGCGTGTCGTATTCGAAGCTGCGCGTGCTGCGTCCCTTCGCGCCTTTCGCCACCGGCGGGACATCGCCGGGGTTTACGAACAGTCCGACCAGCGCCGGAATTTCTTTTTTCGCGATCAGGTTGTCGAAGACGATCGGCGCGCGATACTGCCCCTTCGGCTGCACACAGCCGCCGCCGTCGAAGAACACCATCAGCGGGTACTCTGTTTCCGCGCTGAAATTAGGCGGCAGATAAATCCAGTAGCTCCGCGCCGTGCCCGGGAAGACTTTGCTGTCGGTGAGCTTGTATTCCGTGACATTGCCCTTTGCCACGCCGGCCTGCTCCTCTGAATCCGGGCCGAGCTTGTAGTCTTCGGCCGCGCTCAACGAAAAAGCCAAGGTCATCACCGCCAACAAAAGCTGACACCGCATGAGAATTCTCCGAATAATCGTTGTCCTGATGATTCATTCAATACACCGGCGCGCTGGGCATTGGGTGGCCCAGCCCAGCGGGCTGGGCGCCGAAGGCGCAAGAAGCCTTGCCCATGCCGTTCGAATTGAAACCAATGCTTTGAATGATGCGAGAGGCATGGGCGTCGCTTCTTGTTCGCTTCGCGAACCCAGCCCGTTGGGCTGGGCCACCCAGAATTCCGCTCCCTTGACGACAAATCCTCCAAGCGCTATGACAGCGCTCCATTAATCAGGTTAATTCATGACCCTCCCGGCACCATCACGCAGCGGCTCGAGCCTGATGCTGGACGAGTACTTCAGCATCGAAGACGAGCGTTTCATCGAAGAGCTGCGCGGCGTGTCCGATTCGAATAAACTCGCCGGCCTTGCCGAGCGCTGGAAAAAAGACCCGCGTCCGTGGGCACGCAAACAAATCTTCGCTTACCTCGAGCTTCCCCTGAATTCCGCTGGGCACCACCCGATCGTGAAGCGTCTGTACAAGCACGCTGAAGCGCAGCGCGATCACGAATTGGCCGGCGCATTCTGCGTTGCCTTCGACCGGTTCGTTCGCCGCCATAAGCGCAAACGTTTTACCTGGGACAGCGTGGCGCAGCAGCGCTTCGAAGAAGAGTTTCTTCGCACGCCGAACGATTCGATTGGTATGTCAAAGCCGTGGCGCAATCCGGTGACGGGCGAACAGGCTTATATCGGTTGGCGGCAATCGCACGGCTTTCTTTTTTCACACCACACCCGCGCGTATCTCCGCCGGCGCGTCTGGCGCTATTTCCGCAGGCTCGGCCACCAGCACCCTGAGCAGTATTGCGCGGCTGCGTGCCATGCGCTCAAGCGCTACGGCGACGACGATCTCAGGGAAGGCGAAAACATTCTCGACAGCAGGTCGCTGCTGCATTTCTGTTTCGGTGAACACGACGCGCTGGAATTTGGCAACTCGCACACTTTTCTCAAAGACGGCCGCGGCCTCGGCGAGCTCACCGCGAGGCCCGCGTTCGAGGTGCTATGGTCGAAGCCTGAGGCGATGCCGCTGTTGTTAAACTTGATCTTCGAAGCGCGTGCGCGTCTCGTGCGCGTCTGGGCGACTCAATTGCTGCGCGCCAAGCACGCCGCGAATTTCGGCTCGATTGCCATCGATATTCTGATGCGACTGCTTGAGAGCGCCGACGATGAAGTCCAGCAATTCGGCGCCGAACTGCTCAACGCGCTCCCCGGTCTCGAAAAACTTCCCGTCGACACGTGGCTGAAACTTTTGCAGACGCGCAACCTCACCGCGCTGCAGTCAATCTGCGACGCGTTTCTCAAGCACGTGCAAAGCGAACGCCTGAGTTTGGCTCAGTGCGTCGCGCTCGCCTGCGAACAGCCCGCATCGGTCGCGAAACTCGGCCTCTCTTATCTGCGCCAGCGAAACATTGCCACGGTCGAAGATCGCCGCACGATCGCCGGCGTCTCTCACGCAAGAGCAAATGCGGTCGGCGGAGAGCTCACCGATTGGGCGCTCCCGATTCTCGGCGCGCCGAACACATATGACCGCGACTTGGTCTGCGGCTTCTTCGACAGCCTGCTCAAAGAGACGCGCGCCGCTGCGTGGAAGTGGCTGCTTAAGAAGGAGGGTCCGGCGTACGATGACGCCGGGCTGTGGGCGCGGATGCTCGAAACTCCGTACGACGACGTGCGGCTGCCGCTCATCGATTTGCTTCACGTCCGCGCGCTGCCGGGCACGAGCGCCGACGCGCTTGAGCCGGTTTGGTGCTCGGTGATCGTCTCGATTCATCGCGGCGGCCGGCAGAAGAGCAAAGCAGTGCGGCAGATCGGCGATGCGATCCGTGAAAATCCCGCGCGAGCCGAGCGGCTGCTGCCTGTCCTCGCCGTCGCCGTGCGCTCGGTGCGTCCGGCCGAAGCTCGCGCGGGACTCGCGTCGCTCGTCGCCGCCGCTGAAAGATGCCCGGAGCTGATCGCTTCGATTCAAAAACATATTCCTGAGCTGCGCCTCCTCGGATCGGAGGCGTGCAGATGAATGTCAAATTTGCCTACGCTGGACGCAGCGAGTTCCAGGGCTCGGTGCTCAGGCTCTCGCCGAATTTGGCGCGCGATCCCGTCGCCTTCGATGCGCCGCTGCTCAAGCCGCTGCGTTTTCGAGAAGCCATCTCCGCGCTTCACGACGTGGTGATCAGCGATTTGCGTTTCAAGCCGCGCGACAAAACCGCTTACGAGGAATGGAAAAAAAGCGAGCGGCAGCGCGAATCGGCTTTTCGAAAAGAGGCATACAAAACCGCGGCAGCCGAAATCCTCGCGCGGCGCGGCGAGGCGGTCGAGCCCGACTTTGAGAAGAACTTCAACCGGCTGCGCGGCCGTTATTGGCGCATTCGGCAAGAGTACGCCGATTATCTGCGCAAAAACGATCCGGCCCTGTGGCGCATGCTGATGCCCTGCGATCCGGTCATCACGGTCGCGCCGGACATTCTGTTCTTTGAATGTTTTTCGTCCGACGAATCCAGTTACGGCTGCCTGAGCGTCGATCGCGGGGCGTTCGGAAAATGCGCGAACGAAAAATGCGGCACGACCAACGTCGATTATTCCTGGGACCTCTACAACCATTTCCAGGCGCTGCGCTCGTACCGCGAGACGCGCTTCAACATCGACCCGAGCGGCTTTGAAGTCGCGACAACCAGCAGCGCCAATTATCGTGAAGAAAAAATTGATCTACCTACTTCGTGGCTGCGCGGCTTCATGCAACTGCAAAGCGCGATGGGCATGCCCATGCGCAAAGTTTCGCTCACGCGCGAAGCCGTCTATTCGCTCTGCGCGTTTCTCAAACGCCACAAGGCGCGGCAAAGTCCGCGCGCCCTGCGCTTCGAATTTCTTCCAGGCAAACCGCTGCGGCTGGTGCTCGAGCCGTGGGAACAGGAAATCATCGTCCACGGCTCGAATTACGACGGCCCGCCCGGCGAGCCCGTGCGCGTGTGGGGCAAGCAGCGCCTGCTCGTGCTTTCGCGGTTACTGCCGCTCATCGATGGCGTCGATGTGTATCTGCTCGGCACCGGGCTGCCGCATTTCTGGGTCGCGCGCATGGGAGAGATGCGTCTTACGCTTGGGCTCTCCGGCTGGACCACGAACGATTGGACGCGGTCGGCTGCGCTCGATCTTTTGCTTCCGCAAAGCGACATCCCGCGCGCCGCGGTTTACGACGCGTCGAAAATCGTGCGTCAAAGCAAGTCGGTCACGTTCGCCGAAGTGAACGCTGCGTTGAATCTGAAGCCCGCCGTGACCGCGGCGACGCTCAATCAGCTCGCCCACAGCGGGCAATTGATTTACGACCTGACGCAGGGGGTGTACCGCTGGCGGCAAATCATGCCGATGCCGCTGGGCGAAGACCAGATCGGCCCCGAGCATCCGGAGCTCGCCTCTTCGCGCCAGATCGTGGACGCCGGGCGCGTGAAAATCAAATCAAGCACACCAGCGCCGAAAGGCGGCACGCTGCATACGGGCCGCTCCGAAGGAGTTGAAGTTGAAATGCTGATCGATGCCGACGGACGCATTTCGCGCGGCAAATGTTCATGCACTTTTTTTCACACGTCCGGTTTGAGAAAAGGCGCATGCCGCCATCTGCTCGCGCTGCGTGGGTACGTGATGCGCCGCAGCGAGGGCGCGCTTGCCGCTCAACGCGAGCGTTGGTACGATTGGGGATATCTTTTAAAAGGAGAATGAGGGCCAGGAGTCAGGTGTCAGGAATCAGGAATCAGTGCTACGCCTGACTTCTGACCCCTGATTCCTGACCCCTGAATTGAGCGGGAGCGTGTCGGCCGACTGAGACTGTTGTTGCGACGGCGTTCCGCCGCCGCTGACGATCGGCTGGTCATGCGTCCCCAAGGCCGTTGTTCGTTTGGGTTCCAAGCACTGCTGTACGGGACCGCGAACAACCCAAGGGTTTCCCCGTACAGCAGTGCTCGGAACCCTTGAGTGAACGACCTTGGTCAGGAGGAAGAAGTCAGAAGGCCGCACCTCCCGCTCAAGCTAATTCGTAGGACGGAGTTCCACTCCGTCCCCAATTGCGCGCGGCATTGGACGGAGTAAAAACTTCGCCCTACTGAATTCGGAACATCGCATGGGACTCTTCGATTTCCTGCGCAATCTTTTTGGTGCTCCGCGTCCGCGCAGCCTGGGCCCGACCACCATTCGAACCGCGCGCCCGGCGTCGAGGCTGCCGCAACAGCCTTCCGCGACGAATGTCGTCCCTCCAAAGCCGCCGCCACCGCAGCCCAAATCATTGAACCTGGACGCGAAACAATTCGCGCCCATCTCCAGCTTGCGCGCAAAACTCGAAGCCAGCACGCTCGTGAACATCTGGTCGAGCGGCTGGTTCGGCCGGCGCGATGTGATTCCGCCGGCGGCGGACAGGCGCACTTCGATCATCGACCGCGCGATGGTCGGCGCCGGGTTGACCACGCCCGAGGAGCTCGCCGAAATTCATCGCGCCGGCGACGAGATGATGCGGCTCAAGCCCGATCTTGCGCTCGCGGAGCAGCAGGCGAACGAGGCGCTGCAGCGCTCGCGAGAAGAACGACAGGCGCTGAAGCAGCAGAAGAAACGCGAGGCCGCCGAGCGCGATCGCCTTCGCAAAGAGGCCGTCGCGAACCGCAAGTCCACTGACATTATTTTTCTGGGCCGCGGCGTTTCGAAGGGACTCGCCGACCGGCGCGCGAATGTGGAGAAACTCCAGGCCGGGGGATTGCCCGTGCTGGCGACGCCGGCGGACATTGCCGCTGCGCTCGGCATTCCGATTACACGGCTGCGCTGGCTGGCGTTTCACTCCGAGGCCGCGGCGCGCACGCACTACATTCATTTCAGCGTGCCGAAAAAAAGCGGCGGGTTGCGCGAGCTGTGCACGCCGCACAAAACGCTTGCACGCTGCCAGGAATGGATACTGACTCAAATCCTCGAGAAGATTTCAGCGCACGAATCGGCGCACGGCTTTGTGCACGGGCGAAACACTGTTTCGAACGCGCGCCCGCACGTGCGCCAGGCGGCGGTGATCAACGTGGACATGAAGGATTTTTTCCCGACGATCACGTTTCGGCGAGTGGGCGGCATTTTCAAAAGCCTGGGCTATTCGCCGGCGGCGTCGGCGATTCTCGCGCTGCTGTGCACCGAGGCTCCTCGACGAATCGTCGAATATGCCGGCAAGACGTTTCATGTCGCGACGGGGCCGCGCGCGCTGCCACAGGGCGCTTGCACGAGTCCGGCGCTCAGCAACCTTGCCGCGCGCGGAATGGATTCGCGTTTCGCGAAGCTGAGCGCGAAATTAAATTGGACGTACACACGCTACGCCGATGACCTCACATTTTCAGCGCGCGCGGAGAACGTGAAGCAAAGCGGATATCTCCTCGCCCGCGTGAGGCACATTGCCCAGGATGAAGGGTTCACAATCAATGAAAAGAAGACTCGCATCCAGCGCGCGGGGAATCAGCAGACAGTGACGGGGATCGTGGTGAACAAATATCCAAACATTCCGCGGCGCGAATTGCGCAGGCTTCGCGCGCTGCTTCATCGGGCAAAAAAGGAAGGGCTCGCCGCACAGAACCGCGAGAACCGTCCGCATTTCGAGTCCTGGCTGCGCGGCATGATTTCGTACGTGAGCATGGTGAACGCGAAGCAGGGGCAGGCGCTCAGAGTCGCGTTCAACGCGGTTCGCGCACAGAAATAAACTGATCGACCGATCAGTACGAAGTCCTGCATCACCCGGCGGGGCGCGTGCTGCCCGAAGAGGGCGTATAGGAAGCCGCGGTGGCCGCGCCCCGTCGTGCGACGTAGCGCGATGGTTCGAGATCGAATGCCGCCTTCGCAGCTTCATCTTTGAAAATGAAGATGCGCTGATCGAACATGGAGTAGAGCGCCGGGTTGCCCGTGTGAACCTGCCCGTGCGAGAGGCTCACAGGGCAGTGGCCGTCGAGGCGGATGTTGTATTGATCGGGGTTGGCGTCGAATTTTTTCTTGCTCGCTTCGGATGGAAAAGTGTAGGTGAAGCCGAGGTAATTGGTGGTGAATGCGGGTTTCCCTTTGATCACCGCGCCGGCGTCGATCATTTCGACGGGGCTGTTGCCGCTGAATGCGTACGCATCGAGAATTGTCGCGCGCGGCGACGATTCGGTGGCGCCCGTCACGACGCCTGACAGGATGGATGCCCACAATATGATCCGCATGTTGCTCCTCCCTTCGCGCGAAACTATAGGGAGAGAAGGCAAGTGGGTGGCCAATTAAAAATGTCGTTTGAATATCGAATGAATCGCCATGTCGCCGCAAAAACGGCACCGCGCGCCGGCGTTTCGGCATCATTTCCCGGGTTCTTGAAGCGAGTATAGCGCCGCTTCCGTGCGGTAGAAAATGCGCTTGCCGTCGATGAAGGGATTCGAGACCGTGCGCTCCTGACGCTCGCCCCACGTTCCGGGCATCGCGACGCCCTCGATTTTATTTTTCGCCAGCTGCTTGAATTCGCGGCCGGGCTCGAGCACCACGCATGCGCCGGAATTTCCGAAAAAATAAATCCGCCTGCCACCCATGACAGGACTGCTGCCGATGCCGCGAGCAGCGCCCTCGTTGCTGTTTTGAAAGGCGTCGAGATCGAGGATGCGCTGATACACGATCGTCATGGTCTTCTCATCGACGACCGTCAGCACGCCTGAGTTGTTGAGCAGGTAAATGAGGCCGTCGTAGGCGAGCGGCGACGACGTGTGCCAGCCGAGGTAAAAGTGGGGGAGCTGCGTGGTCGGGATTTTCAACTCTTTTTCAATGGCGAACGGCTGCGACAAGGGGAGCGAATAAAGCGTTTCGCTCCACGTGGAAAGAAAATAAGCCTTCGCTCCTTCAACAATCGGCGAGGCGACAGCCTGCCGGAACAGGTTGCGCTTGTCCGCGAAAAGAATGGCACCATCCGCCGCGTTGACCACTGAGCCATTTGCCGGGAGCACAACATCGAGCTCGCCGATTTTCGCGTGTCCGAGCGAGCCGTGGAAATAGCCTTCCGGATTCAGCCCACCCTGCTTGACGATGGGGTCGCGCCAGATTTCTTTTCCCGTCGCGGCGTCCTTTCCAGCACATTGGGATCCTAAGCTTAGAATTCCACGTGGACAAGTTGTCG